>Ga0302136_1000055_pt1 | contig 59389 bp, 63 predicted proteins | sample CBN3_20m_MG_FD_203116 | JGI IMG/M metagenome (GOLD analysis project Ga0302136, IMG submission 203116) | Marine microbial communities from Western Arctic Ocean, Canada - CBN3_20m | ecosystem: Environmental > Aquatic > Marine > Oceanic | place: Canada: Western Arctic Ocean | collected 2017-09-15
GTTTTCCTTTCGGAATCTCAGCCGGTTCATCACCAGCACCGGTAAGTCGGTCAGGCATGAGCTATGCCAATAAGCTCAGTTCATTCGAACTCTCCTTTCTTCTTCGCGCCACAACGGCGCACTCCCAAAGGGTAACGATCCTCGCGTGAGGTGTGCCACGTGGCACACCTGCGGACGCGCAAAGATGCGAGACGCTCCCCTGTAGAGCGCCACGGCCCTCCCCCGGAGGCCCGCCAGCGCGGGGAACACCAAGGGCTGCTGCCCTTTCGTTCCCGAAGGAAAATAGACGGCCCCGTGTGGTCCGCCAAGCGCGGCACCCGACGCCCTAAGGGGCGTCGGCCGCGCTAAGGCGGCCTGCCCGCGCCAGGCCATCGATTTTCCTCCTCCCTCCCCATCCCGCTCCTCGCCGGAGAGGCAGACCCGGTTGCTGCGGCAACCGGCTTTCAGCCGCAGGAAGAAGGAGGAAAGAGAATGGCTTACACCCGATACAAGGGCGATCCCTACTGGAAACGGGCCAATGTGGACGGGACCAGCGCGGACGGCACCCCCTACCGCCGTGGCGAGCGCGTGTTCTTCTATCCGCGTTCCGGCGCGACCTACGCAGGGGACGGCGCGGCGCGCGCATCGGCCGAGTTTGACGAACTCGCGAGCCTCGAAGGCTGACCCCTCCCCCATCACCGAACCTTATTCAGATCAGGAGCATCATCATGGGTATCATCACCGTCAAGCTGTCGCAGCTTCGCCTTTCCCCGCTCAATCAGCGGCGCGTGAAGCCTTCCGCCGTCGAGAGCATGGCCGACGACATTGCCGCGCACGGCCTGTTGCAAAACCTTGTCGCCTATGAGGACGAGGGCCTGTTCTATGTGTTCGCCGGAGGGCGGCGCTATCGCGGCCTCAAAGAACTGGCGAAGCGCAAGCAGATCAAGAACAGCGACGCGTTTCCCGTCGAGGTCCGCACCAAGGAAGAGGCCATCGAACTGTCGCTCGCGGAGAACTTCCAGCGCGAGGACATGCACCCGGCAGACAGCATCCGCGCCTTTGCGGCGCTACGCGATACCGGCATGGACGCCGAGGAAATCGCTGCCCGGTTCGGTCAGGCGGTCAGCTTCGTCTATAAGATGCTTCGCCTTTCCGCGCTGGCACCGGCGCTGATCGACCTGATCGCCAAGGACCAGTTGTCGCTTGAGGCGGCGCGCGCGCTCACCCTCACTGACGACCACGACCAACAGGTGAAGGTATGCAAGGCGGCGAACGGCCACGCCCACACCATCCGGCGGATGCTCACCACCGAGAAGGTGGACACCACCAGCGGCGCGTTTATCTTCGTCGGGCGCGACGCCTACGAGGCGAAGGGCGGGACGATCACGGTAGACCTGTTCAGCCAAGGGGCCGAGGGGTTTGCCGACCATCCCGAGCTTGTGCAGGAACTGGCGGAGGACAAGCTGGACGGTATCGCCGACGAGTATCGCGCGATCGGTTGGCATGAGGTCCGCGCCACGCTGGACCGGCCCTACGACCTTTACATGAAGGGCAGCCTGTATCCGGCCACGCGCGAGCCGACCGAGGACGAGGCCGCGCGGATCGAGGCAATCGACGTCGCTATCGAACAGATCGCCGAGGCCGAGGGCGAGGACAGCGACCGCATCGCGCCGTTGTCCGATCAGCGGGATGCGATCACTGAGGGCTTGCGCGGGTTCAATGCCGAGCAGGTCGCGGTCGGGGGCGTGGCGCTCTGGGTTTCGCATGACGGATCGCTCGGCAAGAGCTTCTATCGCGCGAAGGCCGAGCCGAAGCCCAAGGCGAGCAGCGGCGAGCCGCAGCCGCTCTACAGCAACAGCCTTGTTGCAGACCTGTCGCGGATCAAGACCCGCATCGTGCAGGAGGCGGTTTCAGCCGACCCGGCGCTGGCGCTGGATGTGCTGCTGGACAGCCTTGCGGGTCAGCTACTCCACGGCGCGCACAGCTATCAGATGGCGATAGACGTGCAGGCCAAGACCATCGCGACCGATGTTGCCGACGACCTTATGGCGACCAGCGACGTGCGGGAGGTCGAAGAAACGATGGCCGACCGCTTCGCATCGGTCCCAGCAGATGGCCGGTTCGAGGTCATTCGCGCCATGAGTCACGACGACAAGATGGCGCTACTCGCCGGATTGGTGGCGATGACGGTGGACGGCACCTTGTTCGCAGGCGGTGCCCCCGGTGCGCGTCACCATCACTTTGAGCAGGTGGCCCGCGCGACAGGCGTGGACATTGCGACCCGCTGGCAAGCCCCCATCGCCCTGTTCGACAAGATGCGCCGTGCGGCCCTTATCGACCTACTCCGCGCCGAATGCGGCGATGCCAGCGCCGACAACTGCGCAACCATCAAGAAGAAGGCAGACTTGGCGGTCAACGTGTCGGGGCGGCTCGCTTCGCACTGGCTTCCCGCGCCGATGCAGATCGGGGCGTTCGACCAGCCCGAGCGGCACGAACTGGACGATCCCGACGCCGATGCCTTCGATGGCGAGGACATGGAGGCCGACGAAATGGCGTAAACGGATACGGGGGGCGGTGATAATCACCCCCTTTTCTCGACCAACCGCCCAGCATCAGCCCCCTCGCCGGCGCGACAGCCATGCTCTGCATGGCCGTCGCGCGCGCTGCCCTTGCAGATCAGCGCACGCCGCCCGCCCACAAGGGACGGGCGGCGCGATGGCGAGTTTAATCGTAATGCGGGCCATCTACGTGAGTGCCGCTCAAATCGACGCCGCGCCGAACTGCCACGAGGTCGAAACGCTTGAAAAATGCGAGCGCTTCCCCCGGCGTGATGCGCAATTCGACAGCACGCACCTCTGCCGGGGCTGGCTCAAACTCAGCAGACCGAAGAAGATAAGCCACCAGCGACACATCGGTCACGGGTGTCCCCTGGTTCTCCCCAGAAGCGATCCTGAATCCAATGACACGCTCGTCGCTTTCAGCTTTTCCCAAAGACACCAGATGGCCGGCAAGCGCGACATTATCGGAAATGTCCGCGGCAACGGTTCCCTTGAAGTCGTTGTATTGGACGCCAGCGTTGAAGGTATCCATTGCTATCACTCCATTCTGCTATTCGCGTGTGAGCCGCGCAGCCCGTCACCCAAGCTGATACTACGACCGCCGCCATTCCTCACCAAGATCGCGCGTGGTTCGAACCATGCGAACAGATCGCCCAAGGCCCGACGTCTGTAAGCATTCAGCCATCGCCGGCGCCGATGTTCGGCCGCGTCATGGATCATATGGCATCGCTGGCAGAGTGCAGCCAAATTGCGTGGTGCGTTGTCGGTGGGGTCATGGTTCAGATGCGCACACGCGATATAGACCCGCGTGATGCGCACGATCGTCGCCACGTCCGACTTAGGCGCACGCACCCGGCGACCGCGCCCGTCGCGCCATTGGTGGCGATCAGCGTCCCACCAGCGTCCGTCACCCAAGTGGAACACCCGCCGGCCGTGCGGGCGCTGGCAATGCTCGCAGCGCCCCTTGGCGCGGCCGAACCGGATCAGCCTCGACAACTCAGGCCAGTCGATCGGGTAGAGCCAGCGATGTTCGGCCATGATCGGCATGACGATTCTATGAGTCAGCCGAGTCGAGAACGAAAGCAGAAAATCGGCTAGCGGTCCGCCCCGTGGGCGGGCGTTGGTTTGTAGAGGCAGTCCGTCAGTCTCCGCCCATCGTGAGGGGCGCGGAACGCCGCCTCAAGGATCAGCGGTCCCCCCAATTTGCTGCGCAAATCGGCTCCCCCGCTGCCCGGCAAGCCGGCCGCTGGCGCGGTCCTATGACCCGGCGTTCCGCGCCCCTCCCGCCGTCGTCGCCAATCACGGCAACACGGAGGTTTCCATGTCCCATCATCGCCTATTCGCGCAGCTCGCCTTCGAGCGCGCGCTGGGGATGGCCGCGCTGAACGCGCTGGTCCAGGCCGTCGTCGAAAGCGACCAGTTCCGCGCCGATGGCCGCGATCGTGACCCGCGCCACTTTTGGGTTCTCGCCGGAGACCTGGAGGAGGTCGTGCAGGATCGCATCCGCGACGTTCTCGATGGTCCCGGTCTCGGTGTTGTCGAGCGTGGCGAGCTGTTCCATCAGCCGCGTATCGTCGATCTGGTGATCGCCGCCCGCGACGCACGCAACGCGCCCTCCTGACGGGGGCGCGCTTGCGCGCGATAGTGCCGTGCGGAGATCCGCACCGCGCAACTCTCGCCGATCGCGATGCGCGCGACCGGCGCTAGGGGAACACCAAGGGCGCTGCCCTTTCGTTCCCGAACGACAATCGACCGCCCGTGTAATCCGCCAACCGCGGCACCCGTCGCCGGAGGCTTCGGCCGCGCTAGGCGGCTCGCCCGCACCAGCGGTAGATTCTCGCTCCCCCTCCCCATCCCGTCCTCGCCGGACAGGCAGGGCCGTGAGGCCGAGCGGCCTTGCGGCCCATGCCAGAAGGAGGATCAGTGATGTGCAGCCCCGAACAACTCGACACCATCCGTCGCCTTAATGACCTAGCCCGGAGCCAACCGGGCACCGCATCCATCGCCAACGTCACGCTGGGTTTCCAGTCTCTCCCCGACGCGGATCGCTTCGCGGCGCTGGCGGCGATCGTCGGCTTCTCGCAATTCACCGGCGACAACGATCCTCACGGAGAACATGATTTCGGCGCGGTTTATCGGCTCGCGACGGGAACGTGGACGCAGGAGCGACCGAGCGACGACAAGGCAATCGCCGAAACCGTTTTCTGGAAGGTGGACTACTACGACAACACGCTTACCTATGGCAGCGAAGCGCCGTGGGATGAGCAACAGACCAAGCGCGTGCTGACGATCATGCTCGCGAGCGAATACTGACGTCCCCGGCGTGCGATCCGCGTTCAAGCGAGCGCGGATCGCGACGCACCGACCGGCTCTTATCGCACGTGATTTGTTGAGGAATCGCGTTGGAAGGCGTAGGGTTATGAGCAGAAAGGATGACCGCGATGGCCCAGATCGATCTTGAAACGCTGCGCGAGCGCATCCGCCAGATGGATTTCGAGCGCGGCAGCCCTGAACAGGTTGCGCTTTGGCGCGAGGACGTAGCGGAAGCCCGTGCCAATCTCGTTATCGAGGATATGACCCCGACCATCGACGAGGACGCGATGTTCTCGATGATGCTCGACGAGGGCGTTCCGCCCGCCCTCATGCCCTCGATTATCCTCAGTCTCTATCAGCCCGGAACCCGCCAGATCGCTGCCTGACCTTGGCAAGCGATCCTTATACATATCCCGGCACCGAGACGCTTCGTAACCGGCTCGGGATTACGGAAGACAAAACGCTTACCGAGGCCGAACGACGACTGACGCAGGCGCGCGGCGCGGAGGCTGCGCGCCTGACCTTTCCAGCCACCGCCGACGGCTACCGTGCCCTTCACAAACACCTGTTCCAAGACCTCTACGATTGGGCAGGCCAGGACCGCACCGTCAACATCGCCAAGGGCGGATCGAGCTTCGCCGCCGTCCCCTACATCGCGCGCGAACTCGACAAGCGGTTCGCCGAGGTAGGAGCGCAGAGCGGCTTGCGGGTGCTTCCTCGCGACGAGTTTTTCGATCGGCTCGGCAACCACATCAACGAGATCAACGCCATTCATCCCTTCCGCGAAGGGAACGGGCGCACCATGCGCCACCATGCCGCCCAGCTCGCCCGCGAAGCCGGCCACCCGATCCGCATCGCCGCGATCGACAAGGACCGTTGGATGGAGGCGTCCCGTCACGGCTTTCTTACCGGCGATCATCGCGGAATGGCGGCGGTTCTCTCCGCAGCGGCGATCAAGCGCGACCTCGCGCCCGAGGCGCGGATTGGCCCCGCAGGGATCGCCATGCTCCCCAAGCGCGCGCCGCCCGAGGGGCAACGCTACCGCGTGACGCTGACCAAGGCGCGCGAGGAGCTGGAACGCTATTTGCCGGCCGCTCGCCAACAGGCGGCCGATCGGCTGCGTGGGTTGATTAAGGAGGGTGCCCCCTCCCCCGCCATCGCCAACGCGCGCACCGAACTCGCCTATGTCCGCCATGCCAAAGGGCCGATCTATCAATCGCACCTTCTCACCTATCTAGGTGTCCGTCAGGTCGATGCCGTCGTGACGCCGCAGCAGACGCCGTTGGAGCGCGTGCGGGAGATCGGCGCAGCACTCGGTGTTCAAATCAACAACCAGCAGCCGGCCCAGCTCCAGCGCGCCGTGCGGTCGCTGGAGCGGCCGATCCTGCCCCCTGGTCACTCGCCGGGGCAGGAGCGGCTTGCCGAGCTGTTCCTGAAGAACACGCCGGAGAAGAACCAAGCCGATCCGCGCCTTGCGCCCGCCCAGGCAATCGTCGACGCGGCCATGAAGACCGCGCGCGATCGGGGCGAGAGCGCGCGCATGGTCGGAGCCATCGCGGAGTCGACGCGCCAGCTCGTCGCCGATCGGATCAAAGCGGGCGGATCGCTGGACGTCAAAATCGGCCGCGCGACCCCGGCGCAAGCGCCAGCACCGCGCGATAAGGACCGGAGTCGCTGACAGCTTTTGGAGGACGGGGGAATGTGCAATCGGTTGTGTGATTGCGGTCCCCGCCGCAAGCGGGAACCGGATTGTCAACGCAAGGAGATGCGGTCGTGAAACCTGATACGGTCACCGTCACAGATGAAACGTGAGTTGTCACCTTCGTGTCGAATATCTCAAAGTGCCTGCTTCCGGCATTCAGAATTGATATCAACCCTCCATGCTTCAAAGAACTTCATTTCCGGGTTGGGAAATATCAGATCGAGAGCGCAAAATACTCACGCTAAACTTTTATTGCGTTCTCTTGATTAAAACCGCGTAGTCGCGATTTTTGACATCCATGATCCGTCTTGCTCGGTCTTAACGTCAGCGGCAGGGATCGAACCCGCACCCCATTGCCGGGGATCGCTTTAGCGATACGTCTGCCAATCCTGGGGATGAGACCTCCCCGGTGCCGCGCGAAGTCTTCCCTACCGAGAAGAAGACCCCTCGGTGCGCCTGGGCGTGCGGTGATCGTCGCCGGGCAACCGGCCATTGGAGCCGGTCACGATGGAATGGGGCTTCGCGATCCAGGCGCCGAGCAAGCGCGACCCGGTCGTGAAGCTGGACAAGTATGTGACCCATGGCCGCAACCTCGCTTCATCGATGTGGAAGCCGTCGCTCGCCAACCCGGAGCGGCGCTGCCTTGTCCCGTTCACCCATTTCGCCGGACCCCACCCCGAGGGCGGGACTGGCGACGATGGCAAGCCCCGGCAGATGTGGTTCTTGATCCCCAATGAGCCGATCGCGTTCTTCGTCGGCATATGGCGACCGACTGTGCGTAGCGAAGCCTACGCCTTCGCCGAACGCGATCGTCTCGCCATGGCATCCCAAGGCGATGCCGGTAATCCTCCATCTGCGTGACTTCACCACATAGCTTGACGGGCCCCACGAAACGGCGCTGGCGCTGGTGCGACCCTATGATGGATGATGCGGACCGCGCTGCCTATGCGACCGGCGTGCTTCGCACCGGGAGCCGGATCGAGGGGCGACGCTGGTATCAAGACAATACCCTCGAACCTATCCGCGACGAGACGTTGCGCGAGGGATCGGTGCATAGCTTCATGAATAGGCAATCAGTACTAAGTTCAATTAACCATGCCATAACGGTTTCAATGCGACATGTCGGTGCGCTGAAGGCGCACCGAGGTAAAATATGAGCAGCATCTCCATCAATGATGTCATGGCTTTGCGGAACGCTGTCCTCGACAAGAACGCGGCGCTTCGGAACGTAGCAAGCAACCCGAACTCTGTCTCCGTGTCCGGGGCTGCGAAAGGAGCGGCTTTTGACGCAGCGATGCACACCGCGCTGGGAAAGGCGGATAGCCCAAATTCTGTCTCAGGCGTGGGCGGAGCGGCGGCCGTTTCGCAATCAGGACACGCCGATCTAGGCGGCTTCGCCGCTACTTTTCAGACGCAGCTTCAAAAAATTAATGCGATCAATGCGCGCGCTGGTGCTTTGACGGTTGCCTACGAACGCGGAGAGGAAACCGACATCGCGAAGGTGATGCTTGCGCGGCAGGAGTCCTCAATCGCATTCGAGGCGACGTTGCAGGTTCGCAACAAAGTGCTGTCCGCCTACAAGGACATTATGAGCATGCCGGTGTAGCGCAATCCCGAAAGCACCTCCCTGAGTCGTTAATCCCTGCTGAGAAATACGTTCACGCACCAGCCTCCGCCTACCTCCATTAGCTTCCCTTCGGCTTACGAGCACTGTTGTGCATGGACACGATCTTCCAGCTGCCGCCCACCTTTTTAAGTACGCTTGAGGCAACACCGAGCCGTTCGGCCGCCTCACCGGTTTTGGGCTGAATCCGGTAACGGTAGGTTTCGGTTGCAAGGGCAACCGGTCCCTCGAAGCGGACGTCGACCTTGTAGTCTGAGAAACGGAACGATTTGAACTGCTTCAGCTCGGGACCGAGATGATGAGCCAAGTACGTGGTGTAGCTGCCCTCAGATGCTCCTGTCTCGAAAATCTGCGCGTTGGTCGTGAACAGTCGCTCGGTTCCAGCGGCGTCAAGCTTTTCGATCGCCTTCTTGTACGACGACAGCACAGCCTTCACGGCGCGCGCATCAGCGGCTCGAGCGTCAGACTGCGCCCACGCCGCGGCGGGCAGAGCAATTGACAACGCCATGATCGTCTTCATCCCGATGTTCATTCCTGATCTCCCAAAATAAAACTCTCCACTTTAGGCTATCGCCGTTTGAGGCAATACGGGGACCGGTGAGAGGATGGTCGAAAACGTACGCTCTCATGACTGCCATCCGAGACGCTGGCCGAGTTTACCTTGTCGCTGGCCGCAAGACCAGCGTTCGCATTGACCTTGGCGGGTGTGCCGCGGACGCCTGATCGACGACGATTGATCATGCTCTCATCCGCGGGTTGGTTACCGCACTACCCGTATCCGTCGCTGGGCCTATCCTCCGTCTAAGTTCGGGCGTCGGACGAACCTGCCCCACCGTACACCGTGGATTGCCCATCACAGTCGGGTGCCCGCGGCACGCCGGCCAAGGCTATGCAGTTGGTGCCCTGGCGCCTCCTCCTGGAATTGTTCTGTGTGGATCAGCCGGCTATCGCTGGCGACACTCGACGGGCGATGTCCCAGGCATAGCCGACCAATTCACGCGCGATCGCGGTGGTCACCTTGGGCTGGGGCTTTCCGGTGGCCGCCAGGCGACGGTAGCGCTGGCACAGGCGAACCTGCGCCTTCCACCCGATCGCTTGGATGTCCTCGGGCAAGTCGATGACCCGTTCACGGTAGCGTCGCTCCTCGCGAGCGGACAGCCGATACGACCAGCCCGCCTCGATCAACATCGTCCGTGCTTGCGCGTTGCCCGCGCGGGTAATCCGGCCCCGCTTGGTCTTGGCACCGCTGGAGTGCTCGGACGGCACCAGGCCGACATACGCCATCAGTTGCTTGGGATTGTCGAAGCGGGTGAGGTCGCCCACCTCGGCGACCAGCGTTGCGGCACTGACCAGCCTGATACCGCGCAGGACCTGCAGATTGCGGACCAGCGGCGCAAAACACCACGCATCCACCGCTTCAGCCAGCGCCGCCTCCAGGCGCGCGACCCGTGCCTGGGCCTCCAGCACCCGCTTCTGCATTTCCTCGAATGCCAGCTGCTGGTGGGGAAACTCAAACCGCTGCTCGGACAACCACCGCCAGTACATTTTCGTCCAAGCCGCCTTGCCGCCAAAACGACGATCATGCCGCAACAGGAAGCTGCGCACCGTCTGCTTGGCCCCGATGGCATCGTCCTGCGCGCTGCGTCGCGCGCGGATGAGATCGCGTACCGCCTCGTGCGCTTCGTCCGGCACCCAGATCGCGGTGAGTTCGCCGGCGCGTAGCAGCCGCGCCAGGGTCATCGCGTCACGCCGGTCCGTCTTAACATGGTCGCCCGGGCGTCGCGGCATCATCGAGGGGGCGATGACGATGCAATTCTGTCCCAGCTTCGACAGCAGCCGATGCAAGCCATACCCACAGGGTCCCGCTTCGTAGCAGACGTTCAACGTCACACCCGGTCCCGTCAGCCGCTTGACCAGCTTCCTGATCGCATCGTCCTCGTTGGCGACCGTGCCGACGAAACGTACCTCGCCTCCGCGTTCCCCATCGGCAACCGCGACCGCGATGGTTTCCTTATGAACGTCCAGACCAACGTATTTCACTGCCTCCGTCATGACTCGTCTCCGCTGCTAACAAATCCATCATCAGCATCTCAGATTCGAGCCTCCAAGGCTCCGGCAGTCATGGGGTCTAAGCGTCCCGGCTTTGCTGGTGGAGGCGCAGCGGCCTGAACCGCTCGCGAGGTTTGTCGATCTCGCCCCAGAGATAGTCGCCGGTGAGGCCGATATGCTCCCAGCCCAGAGGGGCGACGTGGGCGAGCAGCTCGTCGGGCACGTCGACGCCGCTGCCGCGCAGATGACGGACAGCTCGGTCGAGATAGACGGTGTTCCAGAGCGTCATGGCCGCGGTGACGAGGGTCAGGCCGGAGGCGCGATGGCGCTGGTTCTCGAAGGTGCTGTGGAGGGCGGTGACAAACCAGGCCAATGGAGCGCCTGCGATTTGCTGAGCGCGGCGGTGTAAAAGCCGGCCATTGGTTAGGCTGCTCCTTTTGGAGCGGCCAGGGATGTTTGCCGTGGAGAGTTATGCAGCGGTTCGGCGCTTTGTGTTTGTGGAAGGGAACAGCCAGCGGGAGGCGGCGAAGGTATTCGGTCTGAGCCGGGATACGATTTCGAAGATGTGTCGGTTTTCGCTGCCGCCCGGATACACGCGCAAGAAGCCTGTAGCGAAGCCCAAGCTTGGGGCATTGCTACCGGTGATCGACGCGATCCTGGGAGAAGACCGGGTTGCTCCGCTGAAGCAGCGACACACGGCCAAGCGGATATTCGAGCGGCTGCGGGACGAGCATGGTTATGGCGGCGGCTACACGGTGGTGAAGGATTATGTGCGGCAGAGCCGGGCGCGCAGCCGCGAGACGTTCGTGCCGCTGGCGCATCCGCCGGGGCACGCGCAGGTGGATTTTGGCGAAGCGGTGGGGGTGATCGACGGCGTTCGGCAGAAGGTTCACTTCTTCTGCATGGACCTGCCGCAGTCGGATGCCTGCTTCGTGAAGGCCTATCCTGCGGAGACGACCGAGGCCTTTCTCGATGGGCACGTGTCGGCGTTCGCCTTCTTTGGCGGAGTGCCGTGCTCGATCCTGTACGATAACACGAAAATCGCGGTCGCGAAGATTTGCGGCGACGGCAAGCGCGAGCGCACGCAGGCCTTTACCGGGCTGGTCAGCCACTATCTGTTCACGGATCGGTTCGGGCGTCCCGGCAAAGGCAACGACAAGGGGAAAGTCGAAGGCTTGGTGAAGCATGCGCGATCGCACTTCATGGTACCGATTCCGCACGCCGCGAGTTACGACGCCTTCAACGCTGAACTGGAGCGCCGCTGTCGTATGCGACAGGAGGAACGGGCCGGTCGGCACAGCCAGACGATCGGCGAGCGGCTCGTGGCCGATCTGGCGGCCTTGCGTCCCTTGCCGATGGGCCTGTTCGAACCGTGCGAGACGAGGAGTGCGCGCGTGTCCTCGACCGCGCTGGTGCGCTACCGGACCAACGATTACTCGGTTCCGACCCGCTACGGCTTCCAGGATGTCGTGGTGAAGGGCTTCGTCGATCGGGTCGTCATCCTGTGCGGCGGCGAGGAGATCGCCCGTCACCCGCGCTGTTATGGTGAAGCCATGTTCGTGGCGAACCCGCTCCATTATCTGGCGCTGATCGAGACCAAGCCCAATGCGCTCGATCAGGCCGCCGCGCTACAGGACTGGGCCTTGCCCGAGGCGTTCCAGCATCTGCGTCACCTTCTCGAAGCCCGCATGGGGAACAAGGGCAAGCGCGAATTTATCCAGGTCCTGCGCCTGCTCGAGGCGATCCCGATGGAGGTGGTGACCTTCGCCGTGACCGAGGCGATCCATATCGGCGCCATCGGCTTTGATGCGGTCAAGCAGATCGCGCTGGCGCGCATTGAGCGCAGGCCCGCTAGGCTCGATCTTGCGGCCTATCCCCACCTCCCCAGAATGGAGGTGAAGACGACACGCGCCGCCGACTATGCCGCGCTCATACCGGGAATGGCGGCATGAGCCGGGCGAGCGAAGACAAAATGCCCGCCGGCACCACGGCAGGCACGCCGCAGGTTCTGCTCGCGCATCATCTCAAGCAGCTCAAGCTTCCCACAGTGCTGCGCGAATATGAGAAGCTGGCCCGGGAATGCGCGCGCGACGGTATCGATCATAGCCGCTACCTGCTTCGCCTCATCGAACTGGAACTGATCGACCGGGAGCGCCGAACGGTCGAGCGTCGGATCCGTGCCGCCCGGTTCCCGGCGGTGAAGAGCATCGACACGTTCGACTTCACCGCTATCCCCAGCCTCAACAAAATGCTCGTGCTGGAACTGGCGCGGGGCGAATATATCCTGCGGCGGGAAAACATCATCGCATTGGGCAACAGTGGGACCGGAAAGACCCACGTCGCGCTCGCCCTGGGGCTGGCGGCCTGCCAGAAAGGCTTCACAGTCGCGTTCACGACGGCTGCGGCTCTGGTGAACCAGTTGATGGAAGCCCGGGATGAAAAGCGGCTGCTCAAGATGCAGCGCGATCTCGCGGCGGTGAAGCTGCTCATCGTCGATGAACTGGGCTACGTCCCGCTCTCGCCCACGGGCGCCGAACTGCTGTTCGAGACCTTCTCCCAGCGTTACGAACGCGGATCGACGATCGTGACATCCAACCTTCCGTTCGAGGACTGGACACAGGTTCTGGGCTCGGAGCGCCTCACCGGCGCGCTGCTCGATCGTCTCACCCATCACGTCAGTATCCTCACTATGAACGGCGACAGCTACCGCCTCCGGCAGTCCGCCAGCCGCCGCCGCGCTGCCGGGGCGGAGCAAAACCAGGCCACCGCCCCCGAATAACCCGCCGCAAAACGGCAAATATGCAAAGGGCCCCGATCGGGGCCCTTTGCATATCATCCGCGCGCATCATCAGTGGCCTGCTTTTACTCCGCCACGCTGGCCGGAAATTAGACCGCCGTTGACACGCAGGAGAGCAAATTGCGGTTACATGCTCTAGCAACTGGAGGAGCAAGGGTTTTTGAAGCGCCCGAAATGCTATCCTGTTCAAATGCCCTCTCGAAAATGAGCAGTTGAGGCAGGTCAGGAACCGGTCGAATAAGACCGAAGTAGGCAATTTCGCTTGCGCGACCTTGGCGAGCAGGACCCCAGTTCACGAAGAAACGTGAAGCTATCGCCTCACCCGCAGCAGCCCGCCACAGTCCCGTTTGCTTTCGCTTCCTGGATCGGAGGGCATGGGACATCGCCAAATGAGCAGAACACGCAGCAGTCGCTAGCCAGGGGCCGCAGCACCACCGCGCAATGCCGGCAATCATAGAAGAATTGGCAGGCGTTGGTGGGCATCCTTTCGGTGGCCACCCCGCCGCATTTGGGACAGGTCAGGGTTGAGGTGAGCTGCATCAGGAAAGCGCGTTCATCAGCGGCGCTTCTAGGAGGTCCCAGGCGAACGCGATAAGCGTCAGAACCGTTCCGATCGCGAGCAGGATAGGTGTCGCGCGCGAGGGCAGCGGCATTGTGCAGGACCGGTCCCCAGCACAGGACCTCCGCCGCTGCGCGTAGGCCCACCACCCAGCAGCCAAGCCGATGAGGGAGGTCGCCGTTAGCGGCCACCGTAGTGGTATCAGCGCGGCGAAGTTGCTGGACAGGCCCGCCCCCAGGCCGAGCGCCGCGAGTGCGAGGGGCAGGACGCAGCATGACGCCGCAGCTAGAACAGCGGCTAAGCTCGCAAGCGCGCCGAGGGCGGATAGCCCCGTGTCGGCGCGACGTCGTGACGTTGGTGCGCCTAGGGGTTCACGCGGGATGGTCTCTTGGTTCATCTATCGCCTCTAGCGGGTTAGCCCGTTATGCATCCTGTAGTGACTACAGGAGCAAGCAATATATGCGCGTTGAGGAAAGCATCACGATCGGCGAGCTGTCTCGCCGGACTGGCGTGAATATCGAGACGATCCGGTACTTCGAGCGCGTTGGTGTTCTCGCAACGCCACCCCGCACAAGCGGCGGGCGGCGGGTATATGGGACCGGTCACGTCCGCGCACTTGGGTTCGTCCGTCGCGCGCGCGAACTCGGCTTCTCCCCGGCCGAGGTGCGCGCGATCCTGTCTCTTGGCGGTTCTGCGCAGGCGTCATGCAGTGAGGTCCGCGAGATCGCGGCTCACCATCTAGAGCGTGTGCGCGCTAAGATGGAGGATCTGGCGCAACTAGAAAGCCTGCTGGCTGCGACCATCGACCGTTGCGAAGGCGACGGGGCGGCGAGGTGCGCCGTGATCGACTTGCTGAACCAACATTCGACTGCGTAGATGTCGCATCGCACCCCGTACTCGCGCAAACGGTCGATAACGGAGCCGATCACCATCACCACGGCACGCGGCCCTAGCCACCTATGTGGACGTTGCGCATCACGAAGCCGCTTTTCGGAAGCGCTGGCAGCCTGGCGAAATCGATGCTCAGGTCTTGGTCCGGTACGTCATAGCGCATCGCGTTGACGAGGAGGTGTGCCGCCACCTTCATGATCGCGAGGACGATCCATTCGCCGGGACAGCGATGGCCGAGATAGTGATCGCCGCCGCCCTGCGGAATGAAGTTGAAGGAGTCTTCGTCCCAAGCCCTGAAACGCTCAGGGCGAAACTCCTGGGGGTCGGCCCAGGTCGCTGCGTCGTGATTGCTCCCATAAAGGTCTAGCACCACTTGACGCCCTTCCGGAAAGGCCATCCCCTCCCACTCGAAATCTTGGCTCGCGCGCGCCACCACAGCGGGAAAGAAGGGATAGAATCGGCGGACCTCTTGGACGAAGAGCTCGGCATAGTCCGGCTGCTGAACCAAGGCCGCCCTGATCCCTGAACAGGTTTGCAGCGCGTGGGCGACGAAGGTGATGTACACTGCGATCGCGACGGTCGGGCGAAGGACATTTACCAGTTCGACCGCTGCGACGTGCGGCGAAAGAAGATCGTCGTGCCGGTCGCGATGCCAGGCTATCGCGTAAGCCGCGGTCCCCGAGCCCGAGCCGATGCTCCCGGCCCGAATGCCTTCAATGATCCGCTTCGCCCATGCGTCGACGCGACGACGGGCCAGCCGTGACCAAAGATGCCTTGGGCTCGCCGAGCCGGCGGCGTCGAACAGCGCCCGCAGCTCGCCCGCGCGGTTGCCGGCTTCATCGTCCGGAAGAGGAACTCCCGCCCAAGCGCATACCGCTCGCGTCAGCGGCTCATGCAACTCGTCATAGAAGACGATCTCTCCTTTGCGCGTCCAGCCCGGCACCGCCCTGCGCCACTCGGCCTCGAACAATTGCGCCAGCGCCCGCACGCGCTCTGGTGTCATCAGGCCCATGAACATCTGCTTGCGGTGCCGATGGGTCTCGCCGTCCAGACCCTGAACGCCGCCTTGGCCCAGCAGTGTCTTCTGAATAGCGACCGGCATGGCACCTTCGCGCTCGAAGCGGGTCGTATCGTAGAAGATTTCGGCGGCCTTGGCCCCCTTAAGGCAGTTGGTCTTTTTCAGCAGGAAACGGGATTCAAAAGCGTTTGCGCCTAGGCGCTGGCACTGCCTGGAGATGAACCGATAGGGATCGGCGAGGAGAGAAAGGGTTTCGTCCGGGCCTTTCGTGTGTGGTGTCTTAGGCATGACCGGTCCGGTGATTGTTGGGTCTCCTTTGATTAACTCGGAGGAATATCACGGGTTGCAGGCTCACGACAGGTGACGAACGAGGACGATCAGGGCGGAGCAGGCGCGGCCGAGGCGTTCGAGGCCATGCGCGGCGAGCTGGCGCTGCGCCGTGGAGGGCTTGGCGGCCGAGCGCGGCGATCGACATACCCGACCATACCGAGACGCTTGGCGTGCTCCAGCAGAACGTGAACACGGCAGGCGAGAACGTCGCGCGCATCGGCCAATTCCTGAAAGCGGCCCCGGCGCTGGCGATGACGCCGGAGCAGATGGCGCAGCGCATCGCCGCGGCGGGCAGCGCCGCCCGGCGCGAGGATCAGGCGGCGCTCGCCAAGGCGGGCGAGGACAAGGCCCGCATCATGGCCGATCTTCGCGCCATCGCCGGGTCCGCATGGACACGCGCCGACCAGAAGAATCGGCAGCTATGGTTTGCCCTGGGTGGGGTGGCGGCCGGCATCCTCGCATGGGCGATCGTGCCGGGCCTGGTCGCGCGCGAGATCGCACCGGCGAGCTGGCAATGGCCCGAGCGCATGGCGGCGCGGACGCTCGACTTGCCCCGCTGGGAAGCCGGGCAGCGTATGATCCAGAGCGCCAGTCCCACCGCGTTCCGCGCCATCGTCGGGGCCGACAGGATCGTGACGGCCAACCGCGCGGCGATCGAGGGGTGCGGCAAAGCCGCAGCGCGAAACGCGTGAAACGGTGCGACGCACGATCACGCTCAAGTGGAGTAAAAGTTAGCCGCGCAAGTTATTCAGCCAAGCGTTCGATGATCGGACAATCAGGCCGATCATCGCCATGACAGGCTTGGGCGAGCCCGGTAAGCGAGCGGCGCATGGCGTCCAAGACGCGGACCTTGCGGCCCAGTTCGGCAGCGCGGGCTTCCGCCAGCGTCTTCACTTCCGCGCTCGACCGATCGCGATCCGACCACAGCCCCAGCAGCGTGCGGATTTCCTCGATCGGGAACCCCAGGTCGCGCGCGTTGGCGATAAATCGCAGCCGATGAACGTCAGCGTCGGCGTAGTCCCGGTAGTTCCCGCGCCGTGGCGGCGCGGGCACCAAACCAATCTTTTCATAGTGGCGGATCATGCGTTGGGAGACGCCGCTGGCGTCCGACGCCGCTCCGATGTTCACAGCTTTACCGCGTTGAGCCGCAGTGCGTTCAGGACCACGGTGAAGGACGAGAGCGCCATCGCTGCACCGGCCAGCATCGGCGACAGCAGGATACCGGCAACCGGGTAAAGCACGCCGGCCGCAACCGGCACGCCGATTCCGTTGAACAAGAACGAGAAGAACAGGTTTTGGCGGATATTTCGCATCGTCGCGCGAGCGAGCTTGCGGGCGCGCACGATCGCCGAGAGATCGCCGCGCGTGAGCGTCATGCCGGCGCTTTCGATCGCCACGTCTGTTCCCGTTCCCATCGCCAAGCCGACATCCGCGGCGGCGAGCGCCGGGGCGTCGTTGATCCCATCGCCCGCCATTGCGACCCTTGCGCCGCTCGCTTTCAGCTCGCCGATGATACGCGCCTTGTCTTCCGGCAGCAGATCGGCGCGCACGTCATCAAGACCGCCCACGGCGCGCGCGACAGCATCGGCCGTCCCACGATTGTCGCCGGTGAGCATGACGACCCGCAGGCCCTCCTTGCGAAGCGCGGCAATAGCGTCGCGCGCCGATGCGCGCACCGGATCGGCGACTGCGAGCAGACCGGCGAGCGCCCCGTCGATCGCGACGAGGATGATGCCCGCGCCTTCGCCACGGTGACGATCGGCCGCGGCGTCGACCGGCTTGAGATCAGCGCCGATCCGGCTCATTTGCACCGCATTGCCAATCACGACCGAGCGGCCGCCCACCGTGGCGCTGACACCCAGCCCGGTTTGCGAGGCAAAGTCCGCGACTGTGCCGAGCTGCAATCCTCGTTCTTTGGCGGCAACGACGATTGCGTGCGCGAGCGGATGTTCGGATTGGCCTTCGACGGCCGCGGCAAGCGCGAGCATGTCGTTCTCTCCGACCGCGCTGACCGTCTCGACCGCGATCAGCTTGGGCTTGCCTTCCGTGAGCGTACCCGTCTTGTCGATGACAAGGGTATCGACCTTTTCCAGCCCCTGTAAGGCTTCCGCGTTCTTCACCAGCACGCCGGCCTGAGCGCCGCGTCCCGTGCCGACCATGATCGACATGGGCGTGACGAGCCCGAGCGCGCACGGGCAGGCGATCACCAGCACTGCGATGGCGTTAAGCAGGGCATGGCCCATGCGCGGCTCAGGGCCGACCAGCGACCAAGTGATGAAGGTCGCAATCGAGATCAGCACGACGAGCGGCACGAACCATCCTGAAACCCGATCGGCGACCGCCTGTATCGGGGCGCGGCTTCGCTGCGCTTCCGCGACCATGCGGACGATACGCGCGAGCATCGTGTCCGAACCAACCGCGCGGGCTTCCATCACCAGGCTGCCCGTCCCGTTGACGGTGCCCCCGGTAACGATCGCCTCGACTTCCTTGAGGACCGGCGCGGGTTCGCCGGTGAGCATGGCTTCGTCGACCGACGAACGACCCTCGACCACGACGCCATCGACCGGGATGGCTTCACCGGGGCGGACCCGCAGCCGGTCACCGGTTGCCACGTCGGCAAGCCCGACTTCTTCTTCAGAACCGTCAGGCTGCAAGCGTCGCGCCGTCTTGGGGGCGAGATCCATGAGAGCGCGGATCGCGCGCCCTGTCGCCGCCCTAGCGCGCAGTTCGAGCACTTGCCCGAGCAGCACCAGTGTCACCACGACGCCAGCCGCCTCGTAATAGACGGGAACCATGCTCCCATGCGTGCGGAAGGTCGCTGGGAAGATGCCCGGCGCGAGCGTCGCGACCACGCTATAGAGGAAGGCGGCACCTACGCCGATCGCGATCAGTGTGAACATATTGAGATGGCGGGTACGAAGCGATGTCCACCCCCGCTCGAAAAACGGCCAGCCCGCCCACAGCACGATCGGCGCGGTGAGTGCGAGCTGGACCCAAGGCGAGGCCGCAGGGCTAACCACATGCAGGCCTAACATTTCCGCGAACATCGAGACGACGAGCAGCGGGATCGTGAGCGCGCCCGCCACCCACAGTCGGCGCGTGAAGTCGACCAGCTCAGGGTTGGGAGTATCGTCGAGCGACGGTTCTTCGGGTTCGAGCGCCATGCCGCAGATTGGGCAAGTTCCCGGCCCTTCCTGGCGAATTTGCGGGTGCATCGGGCACGTCCACATCGCCCCCGGCGTCGCCATCGGCTCCGGTTTCGGCTTATCGCTCAGATAGGCGTCAGGATTGGCGACAAACTTGCTCCGGCACCCTGCGCTACAGAAATGATAGGCATGACCAGCGTGCTCGGCATGGTGTGTCGTTTTTGCGGGATCGACCGTCATGCCGCACACCGCGTCGATCACTGCTGCTGCGGCATCGTTGTCCTTACTGCCCGAGCAGCAGCCGCCCGCTTCGGTGTGATGATGTTCGTGCTCGATCTTTGCGGGAGCGGCCGAGCCGCCCCCGCAACAGGATGAGGGCGTGGAGACCGATTCAGGCGCAGGCTTCGAACAGCCGCAACCCCCGGCTTGGGAATGGGAATGAGGGTCGTTCATGGCAAGACTCCTTCGACCCGAGAGCATGTAGGGTATGACACCGTGTTAGGGTCAAGGCCCTGTCGGCACCGCTGGCGTGTATGTTGAATCTACGCGCGGGAGCGGCGTTGCCCTCATATTGCGGGGGCCAGCTCTACACCCTCGACGCCATAAGGGCCGCAGCTTAGGTCTATTACTAGCTCGCCAAACGCGGGCCGGGGGCAATCGGGGACATATGGCAGCGCAGATCGACAGTCTTTCTACTGGCACCGACCATGACGGCCTGGTGCGCCGCTTAATTGCCCGCTGGCGTGACGATCAGGGCGCGACCTATCGGAGCTGGTTTCTTTGGGACGAGCGGTTGAAGAACTTCCGATCAATCCGGCGCGGCATCACCCAGGTTGTCGGCGAGATCGAGCGCGGCACGTTCGGCGTCGCCTACCGCGGATCGTCGCTCGAAACCGTCGTCCATTCCGTCGCCGAGCAGCGGCAAATCTTCAAGGGCGCGGACCATGCGTTCCTCTGGAAGCCGAAGCTCCGCATCCCCGACATTTACGAGAGCCCCGACAATCAGCGCGCGTTCGGCCGCTTGCTCGACGCCTGTTCCTGTTGCGACACGGCCGAGGAGATCATCAGCCATATCCACGCGATCGACCGTTTGAAGATCAAGGGGCTGGGTCCGGCGGTCGCCAACCTCCTCTACTTCCTTCACCCGACGCTGGTGCCGCCCTTCAACACCGCAATCGTTAAGGGCTACAACGCGCTGACGGGGGCGAATGTGAAGCTCGGGAGCTGGGAGCATTTTCTGGCGATGCGGACCGGCATCCTCGATCTCAACGACCGCTTCCGCGAGCTGCTATCGAATGATTTAGGCGCGATCGGCGGTCTGTTGTTCGACATCGGCTCCGATCGCTATCCGGCTCCGCCCCTCGACGTGAGCGGCGCGACGCTGGCGAGCTGGGGGCAGCGGCTTGAGGCGGCGCGTGAGGAAGCGCGCACGCTCAGCAAGGCCGCTCAGCGCGAGGGCGAGAACGAGCGCACCCATACCGAAATCCAGGCATGGCTTCGCGATCTAGGGTTGGCGCTCGGCTATGACGTATGGATCGCCGCGAACGACCGCAGCCGCGCCTTCGACGGATCACCCTTGGGCGCAGGATGCCTTGAGCGCCTGCCCGACACGATCGCGACGTCGAAGGGCGCTGACTCGATCCGGCTGATCGACGTGCTGTGGCTTGAGAAGGCCGGCGATCATGTCGCCGCGGCGTTCGAGGTGGAGCATTCGACCTCGATCTATTCGGGCATCGTCAGGATGCTCGACCTGGCCTTGAGCGGTGGCGACCTTCACGCGACCGCGGGGCTGTTCCTTGTCGCGCCCGACGCGCGCGAGACGGACGTTCGCGCGCAGTTGCAGCGGCCCGCGTTCAGCCGCGTAGCCGACCTCGACATATCCTACCTGCCCTATGGCGAGCTGGAGAAGAACCGGGAGGCCATCGCGCGGTTCGGATCGGGACTGAAAGCGATCAAGGCCGTTTCCAGCAAGCTCGCCTAGCCCGCTCCGCGCAAGGGATGATCCGGAGAGCCGCGTATCCTCTAGCATGTAGAGGAGTGCTGCCGTGACGATGCCATCCCCGGCCCCCTGGCTCGACGCCGTGCTGATCGGGTGGTTCGTGCTGACCGCCCTTTCGGTCGCTTACGTCGCGTGGGATGCCTTCACCCGCAACCCCGAGCTGCGCGTGATGAAATGGGGGTGGCTGTTGGTCACGCTCTATGGTGGCCCGATCATGGCCGCGGCCTATGTCCTGTCCTGCCAGGAGCCGGCGAACGAGCGGCACGAGGATTTCGTTCGACCGCTCTGGAAGCAGGCGTTCGGCTCGGCCATCCATTGCATGGCGGGCGATGCAACCGGCGTCATCGCCGCAGCCGCGATCACCACGGCGCTCGGCCTGCCGATGTGGCAGGACGTGATCGCGGAATATGTGTTCGGCTTCGCGTTCGGACTGCTGATTTTCCAGGCGCTTTTCATGCGCGACATGGCGGGCGGTTCCTATTGGGGCGCGCTTCGCATGTCGTTCATCCCCGAATGGCTGTCGATGAATGCCGTCATGGCCGGCATGATCCCGACGATGGTGGTGTTGATGAGCCGCGACATGGCCGCGATGCACGCCAGCTCGCTCCGCTTTTGGGGCGTCATGTCGCTGGCGACACTCGTCGGGTTCGCAGTCGCCTATCCGATCAACCTTTGGCTGGTTGGCGTGCGCTTGAAGCACGGCATGGGCACGGTGCGCGCGCTGGGGCATGGCGGACACGAAGTCGGCGCGGACCGGCAATCGGCCACGCCGATGCCGGACATGGGACACGACGCAATGGCAGGGATGAGCGGCATGGCGGCCGGCGCGCGCGTGACCGGACCTCAGATCGCCGCGATGACAGTGTTGACGCTCATCATGCTTGGCGCGGGCATCATCGTTGCGACGCTGTTCGGTCGGTGGGCCATGTAACTTGCCGCGAACGACGGAGATCGCGGCAAGGGGTGATCGCGCGGCGCGCGTATCTAGGAACAGGCGGGGGCTCATACGGAGATAATGCGATGCACCAGATCGACCCCGGCATGAAGGCGTGCATGGACGCCTGCCACGAATGCCATGTGACCTGTCTTCACATGGCGATGAACCATTGCCTCGAAATGGGCGGCCAGCACGCCGCGCCCGAGCATATGAAGATCATGGCCGACTGCGCGCAAATTTGCGCGGTTGCGATCGACTTCATGGCGCGCAAGTCCGCCCACCATCAGCATATCTGCCGCGAGTGTGCCGAGATCTGCCGGGCTTGCGCAGCGAGCTGCGAGGCCCTGGGCGGCATGGAGGATTGCGTGGCAGCGTGCCGGAAGTGCGCCGATTCCTGCGATCGGATGGCGGCATAGCGGGGCTTGCGCGGGCGGTCGCCCGCCCGCGCAGCTATCTGCATATCAACGGCCCATGCTCGCGATCACAGCGAACAGCTCGGCCGTGAACTTGGTCAGGAGCTCGGTCGCTGCGCTCCCGAAAATCACCAAACATACGCCTAGCGCGATCAGCTTAGGCACGAAGCTCAGCGTCTGTTCGCTAATCGACGTCGCCGCCTGGATGATGCTGATTATCAGCCCGACGATCATCATCGGCACGAGCAGCACCACGCAGATCAGGCCGGCCACGGCCAGCATCCTCCCCGTCTCGTCGAGCAGGATCGACTGATCCATCAGGCGCGGCCCCGTGAACGGCCGGGGACCGCGAGGGCTCCCCGGCCGCGCATCACATCGCCGATGCAGGCGGCGCGAGCGTCCCGAGCCAGGCGATCAGCCCGAGAACCGCGATGACACAGGCGGTTTCGATCGCCAGACTTGTCCGCAGCGCGCCGAGGGCGCCCTTGTGATCGTCCGCTGCGATCGACCGCTCGAATGCCGGCGTGAGCCGGAAGCGGTTGAGCGAGGCGAGCCCTAGCATGGCGACGAACAGCGCCAGCTTTGCGATCAGGAGCTGACCATAGAGCGTCGCAGGAAGCGTGGCGAGGTTGCCGATCCCGACCAGCATCCAGCCGTTGACCAGGCCGGTGACGAGGATCGTGCCGACCACAACCGTCCCGATCGCGCCGAACCCGTGCAGCGCGCGGTGCGTCAGCCCCAGATGCGCCGCGTCTACGCGCGCCGCGGGTCGGGAGACGAGCAGGAGCAGCCCCAGTAGTGCGCCAACCCAAGCGCCCGAGGCGATCAGATGGAGAATGTCGACGATGAGGTGGACCCAGCCCATCACGGCTTCGTCCATCGCGCCGTGTCCGGTCCACGCCAGCGTTGCGAGTGCCACGGCCGAGCAGAGCGCGACGATGCTCAGCCAGATGCCGCGCCCGCCCGCGACCAGCGCTGCCAGCGCCGCGAGGGCCACCATGACCATTCGCAGCTTCCATGCTGCTCCGATCGCAGAGCCGGTGAGCAGCGCGCCGACTGCTTCACGGTCGATCGGCCAGGCCGGCGTTCCGGCCATTGAGGAGGCCATCAGCACGACCCAGGCGCCTGAAAACAACAGGCTCAGGCCAGCGCTGGCGATGAACCAGGGACGCAGCGCGAGCGCGTCGCCGCGCTCGCGCGCCCGCAGCCCATAAAGGCTGAATGCGGCAAGGCCGAACAGCGCAGCCAGCGTCACGTAGAGCGCGAAGCGGACGCCGATAAGCGACCAGTCCCCCATCGCCTCACTTCACCGCGAAGACGTAGGTTCCTGCGACCTTGTGGGTGTCGGTCGAGACGACATTCCACGCGACGCTATACCGACCCGATGGGAGCGGCGATTTCGGGGTGATGACGAGGGTCCGGCCATCGGACGAGAGCGCGGAGGCGCTGGCCATCTTCATGGCTGCCATGCCGGGCATCGCTGCCATCGTGAGATCGGCCTTGGAGAAGGCTGGCATCAGCTTCTCGCTGAAATGAAGTTCGATACGAGCGGGCTTCGCGACCGTCGCATTGGCGGCCGGCGATGCCGACACCAGCTTAGGATGGGCGTTCGCCGTTCCGGCGAACATGACGAGAGCGGCAGCAGCAGTCAGAACGGATAGGCGGCGCATAGGGGGCCTTTCGACAGGAGGGTTCCTGTCCTTCATTACGCGCCCCGATCGACCACCCCTCACGGATGGATTTGAGGGATGGGCGCGTCGCTTGCGTAATCCATGCTAGAGGGGTGGAGTGAACGACATGGACCTCGACGCAGTATTGATGAGGCTGGCGCAAGCACCCGTGCCCGCGAGCCTTGATGGCATGGAAGATCGCGTGCTGGCGCGGGTCGCCGCACGTCCAGCGGCGCGCGCCGGCTTAGGCGTTGGGGCAATGACGATCGCTGCGGCGCTCGTCATGGGCATCTTCGGTGCCGGTGTGCCCGCGAAGGAAGCCAGCGCGGCTTCGCTATCGCCCTTGGGGCCGGTGTCGCCGCTCGCGCCCTCCACGCTGCTCGTCGGCGTGCAATGAGCGGCCGCATCCGCCTTCTGCTTGGCATTGTCGCGTGCTTCATCGCCGCGATCATCGGTGTGTTCGTGGGGCGGGCGCTACTTCCGCCACGTGCCCAGCCCGGCTCGGAGCTGCACGACGTGCTGCATCATAAGCTGGCGCTGGACGCCAACCAGGAAGCGCGACTTGAAGTGCTGGAGCAGCGTTTCGCCGTGCAGCGGCGCGCATTCGAGCTGGAATTGCGGGCGAACAATGCCCGGCTCGCTGAAGCGATCGAGGCCGAGCATGGCAACGGGCCGCGCGTCGCCGCAGCGGTCGACCAGAGCCACGCCGTCATGGGCGAGCTCCAGAAAGCGACGCTGGCGCACATCTTCGCCATGCGCCAGCTCTTGCGGCCCAATCAGACCGGCCAGTTCGATCAGGCCGTGGTGAAGGCGCTCACCGACGACGCACGTTGAGGTTCGGCGCGTGAGCCTCGACTGGACCACGCTTACGGACGGCGAGCTGGCGACCCTCAGCATCGCCGGGCGCGAAGCCGCCTTCGCCGAGATCATGCGCCGCCATCGGCAGTCAATCTTCCGCATGGTGCGCGCGTGCGTCGGCGAGGCCGACGAGGCGCTGGACCTTCTGCAGGAGACCTTCGTCGCGGCGCATCAGGCCCTGCCCCGCTACGACGGCGATCGATCGATGCGCGCGTGGCTATCGACGATCGCGATCAACAAGTGCCGCGATTGGGGGCGCAAGCGCACCGTGCGGCGCTTTCTGGCGTTCGCCGCACCGATCGGCCCGGAAGCCGAAGCCATTGCAGACGACCAGGTGGCGATCGACGACGCGACGGACGACCGACAGGAACTCGACCGCGTGACGCGCGCCATTGCGGGCTTGCCGACCGCATTGAAGGAATCCTTGGTGCTGCGCACGATCGAGGGGTTGAGCCAGGCTGAAACCGCGGCAGTGTTGTCGATCAGCGAAAAGGCGGTAGAAACCCGCCTCTATCGCGCGCGATCGAAGTTGCTGGAGCGATTGGGCGGGCGCTGAGGGATAGCGCCCTGAGCTGCGTATCAAGGCTAGAGGGACACTCCCGTTCGAGAGCCTTGAGGACCGTATGAGCCGCACTATCGATCGCCGCCAGATGCTTCGCGGCGCCGCCCTTGCTGGCGGTGGCATGGCGCTGACCGCCTATATGCCCGCGTGGGCGCAGCCTGTCTCGGGCGGGATCGTCAAACCGCTGCCGACCGTCTCGGGCACTGACATCGCGCTGACGATCGACAGTTTCAGACTTCCCGTCGACGGCAAGTCGACGCCCGCAATCGGCGTCAACGGCACGGTGCCGGCCCCTCTCATTCGCTTGAAGGAGGGGCAAAAGGTCCGCCTCTCCGTCACCAACAATCTCGACGAGGACAGTTCGATCCACTGGCATGGGCTGCTCGTGCCGTTCGCGATGGACGGCGTGCCCGGCATCAGCTTCCCCGGCATCAAGGCGCGCTCGACCTTCATCTACGAGTTCCCGATCATCCAGTCGGGCACCTACTGGTATCACAGCCATTCCGGCGAGCAGGAGCAGGGCGGACTTTACGGGCCGATCGTGATCGACCCGGCCGGTGCCGATCCGATCGCGTTCGACCGCGAGCATGTGATCGTGCTGTCCGACCACAGCCAGATGACCGGCGAGCAGATTTTCCGGAAGCTGAAGCAGATGGGCGGCGCCTATTTCAACTATCAGCGGCCGACCCTCGCGGGCTTGCTCGCGGGTCGGGAAATGCCGCTCAAGGACCGGATCGAGTGGGGAAAGATGCGAATGGACCCCGCCGACATCGCCGACGTCACCGGCTCGACCTATACCTTCCTGGTCAACGGCTACGGGCCGTATGACAACTGGACGGGGCTGTTCAAGCCGGGCGAGCGGGTCCGCTTGCGGATCATCAACGCCGCGGCGCAGACCAACTTCAACGTCCGCATCCCCGACCTGCCGATGACCGTCGTGCAGGCCGATGGGCAGAATGTCCGTCCGGTGAAGATCGACGAGTTCCAGATCGGCGTTGCCGAGACGTTCGACGTGATCGTGACGCCCGAGGACCGGGCCTACAGCTTCGTCTCCGAGGCTATCGATCGCTCCGGCATGGGCCGGGCGACGCTCGCCCCGCGTGAGGGGATGGTCGCCCCGGTCCCGCCGCTTCGTCCGCGCACGCTGCTGACCATGACCGATATGGGCATGGACATGGGGAGCATGGGCGGGATGCAGGGCATGTCCGGCATGAAGGACGAGAGCCCGGTCGCCACGCGCGGGCCGGACCCCACCTTGATGCAGAACGCCTCGCGCAATCTTTGGAAGCTGACGGGCTGGAAGGGGCCGACCGATCACGGGACGGTCGCGGCAGGCGCAGCGATGGCGGGCATGTCCGGCATGTCGGGCATGGACCACAGCCAGATGGGCGGCGCTGTAATGCCCGGGATGGACCATAGCCAAATGGCAGCGGGCGGTGCTGGCATGGCCGGCATGGACCATAGTGCCATGTCGGGCGGATCGGGCCAGGCTGGCGGCATGGCCGGGATGGACCACGGGTCGGGTGGCGGCATGAACATGAACATGCGCGACCCGAAGAATGCGCCGGGCGTGAAGATGGGGCCGGGCGTGCAGACCATCTCCCCGATGCCGAAGGACCGTAGCGGTGAACCGCCCCAGGGTCTGGAGGGCCTGGATCACCGCGTCCTCACCTATCGCGACCTCGTTTCGCTCGCGCCCAACCCCGACGTGCGCGCGCCGTCGCGTCAGTTCGAGATCCATCTGACCGGTAACATGGAGCGCTACATGTGGGGCTTCGACGGGCAGAAGCTGAGCGATCCCGCCGACCCCATCCCGTTCCGCAAAGGCGAGCGGGCGCGGGTGACGTTGGTCAACGATACGATGATGCCGCACCCCATCCATCTCCACGGCCATTTCTTCGAGCTGGTGACGGGGCACGGCAATCATGCGCCGCGCAAGCACACCGTCAACGTGCCGCCTGGAGGCAAGATGACCTTTGATCTGACCGCCGATGCACCCGGCGATTGGGCGTTCCACTGTCACAATCTCTACCACATGACCGCAGGCATGATGCGCGTCGTCACCGTTCGCCCGTTCGCGGGAGAGGCGGCATGAACCGGCTGACCGCGGCGCTCGCCGCCACCACCATGCTCGGCATCGCCGGTCCTGTCGCCGCTCAGTCGATGCAGGGCATGGATCATTCGGCAATGCCGGGCATGACCATGCCGATGCCTGCGAAAAAGAAGCCGGTGGTGAAGCCCACGGCCAAAGGCAAGCCGGCCAAGACTAGGTCAGCTCCTGCGAGGCGACCATCAGCTTCGACGACGAAACGCCGCGCCGCGCCAACGGCCGGCATGAATGGTATGGATCACGGGACCATGCCGGGCATGGATCACTCGTCTATGCCCGGCATGGACCATGCGGCTCCGCAGGGCTCACAGCAGGGCATGGAAGCCATGCCGGGGATGCAGATGCCCGGAAACGGCCAAACGGTCCCTCAGGGCTCCCAGCAGCCGATGCAGGGCATGGACCATTCGGCGATGCCGGGGATGACCATGCCAGCCGACCAGCACAGCGGCCACGACATGCAGGGCATGTCGGGAATGGCCGGAATGCCAGGCATGGCGGCCGATGGGGTGCAGCAGACTGGCACCGCGCTTCCCGCAGGAAACGCCCCCGCCCCGCCCCTGCCGACCGACCATGCGGCCGACAGCGTTTACGGCGCGGACGCGATGGCGATGGGTCGCCATCACCTTCAGCAGCATCACGGCGGTCAAAACTTCAGCCAGGTGCTATTGAACCTCGCTGAGTATCAATTCCGCAACGGTCGTGACGGCTATCGCTGGGATGGCGAGGCGTGGTTCGGGGGTGACATCAACCGCCTCTTCATCAAGTCTGAGGGCGAGGGAGCCTTCCGCGAGGGCATCGAGAGCGCCGAGGTGCAGGCGCTCTATAGCCGGACCATTGGCCCTTATTTCAATCTACAAGCGGGTGTCCGCCAGGATTTGGGGCCGTCCCCGAAACGCACCTATGCGACCGTCGGGCTGGAGGGGCTGGCACCGGGCTTCTTCGAGCTAGAGGGCGCGGTATTCCTGTCCAACAAGGGCGACCTGCTAGGGCGGCTTGAGGGCTATTACGACCAGCGCATCACCCAGCGGCTGATCCTGCAACCGCGCGCCGAGCTCAATTTCGCTGCGCAGGACGTGCCGGAAAACCGGATCGGATCGGGCCTATCCAACGCCGAGCTTGGATTGCGGCTGCGTTATGAGATCCGGCGCGAGTTCGCCCCCTATGTCGGCGTGTCATGGGATCGCCGCTTCGGCGACACCGCCCGCTACGCGCGCGCCGATGGGGATCGCGCAACGTCCAAGAGCATCGTCGCCGGCGTTCGTGTCTGGTTCTGATCGATGGAGGAACAGATGGCTCAAGACGGCAGGCGCTCGATAAGGCAGCACTTCCCGAGCCTGCCGTTCGTAGGCGCCCTGGCGATCGTCCTGGCGCTGGGCGCAGCCGCGTTTATCTACCTTGGCGTGTATAACATCGCGGTCGACGAACCGCACACGCCGGCGGTCTATTCAATGCTCGAACGCCTGCGCGATCGGTCGATTGAGGCACGCGCGCGCGGCATAACACCCCCGGCCGATCTGGCATCGGCGCAGCGCGTGTCAGTCGGCGCGGGCCTTTACGGAGAAATGTGTTCCGGTTGCCATCTCGGCCCCGGCGTCGAGAAATCCGAGATGAGCCAGGGCCTCTATCCACAGGCGCCGGAACTCGCGCGCGCTCAAGATCTCACCCCCGCCCAGCAATTCTGGATCATCAAGCACGGGGTGAAGCTCAGCGCCATGCCGGCATGGGGCAAGACGCATCCCGACCCCCTAATTTGGAATATGGTCGCGTTCGTCCGCAAGCTCCCCGGCATGACGCCCGAACAGTATAAGGCACTGGTCGCGAGCGCCCCGGCCGATCACGACGAGATGATGAAGGACATGCCGGGTATGAAGTGACCCCGGCGACGAGGTTGAGGGAGGAGTGGTTCTGAAAAGCGCGAAACTGAGGCTGCATCTACTCGCGAGCCGCACGCACAAATGGCTCGCGATCATCATCGGCGCGCAGCTCCTGCTATGGTTCGCAAGCGGCGCCCTGATGAGCTTCCTGCCGATCGATCGGGTGCATGGCGATCACCTCGTTGACCGCAAAGCCGCGGCGCCCCTTCCCCGCGGCAGCACGTTCGCCCCACCATCGGCGATCGTAGGCGCAGCAGATGCGCCCATCGAGGCCATCACCTATCGCATGTGGCTTGGCCGCCCGGTCGCCGAGGTCGCGACAGCCAAGGGAACGCGCCTGTTCGACGCCGCGACGGGCCAAGCGCTGCCAGCACCAACGGCTCGTGAGGCCGAGGAGATCGCGCGTTTGGCATGGCGTCGCGGTGCTCGACCAGCGGCGAAGGTAGAGCGGATCGAGCGCGCCAGCCCCGAATATCGCGGCACGCTCCCCGCCTGGCGCGTCGCGTTCGCCGACCTCGATTCCACCCGCGTCTTTGTCGCGGCCGACACCGGTCGGATCTCGGCTGTCCGAACCGGCACTTGGCGGCTCTACGACTTCTTCTGGGGCCTTCACATCATGGATTGGACGAATCACGAGAACTTCAACACGCCCTGGCTGCTCGCCTTCGCGATCGGTGGGCTTGCGCTTTGGTTAGGGGGGGCAGTGCTTCTCTACATGCGATGGCCCAAAACGCGGCGTCGCAACATCGTGATCGAGGCATAATATACGCGGCTCAGGAGCGTAGCCCTCGGAAATAAAGTCCTGTTTCCTGACAATTCCTCGCGCGTTCTAGCACCCCGGGTGAGGGATAGCCGCCTCGCACGCGTAGAAGTCTTAGAACCCAAGGAGATCAATAATGCGCTTCGCACCAACATTCGCAGCTTTGGCGCTGCTCGCCACGCCCGCCCTCGCGCAGCAGAGCGGCGGAATGCAGGGCATGAACCACGGTCAGATGGCCGGCATGAACCACGACGACATGGCGGGCATGATGGCCGGCAATCCCTACGGCCAGGCCGAGATGGACATGCATCAGAAGATGATGGCGGCCAAGCAGGGCGACGCGGCCGAAATGTGGACGCGCAAGATGATCGAGCATCACCGAGGCGCCATCGCCATGTCGCGCGTTGCGGTGCGTGACGCGCGCGACGCCGAGACCAAGCGCATGGCGCAGATGACGATCACGAAACAGGAAAAGGATATTGCCGAGCTGCAGGCGTGGCTCAGCAAGCACGGCAAGCGCCCGCAATAAGGGAGCGCTGCCCCGCCCTGTCGATCCCCCTACCCCCCGGCAGGGCGGGGATTTCCTTTTAGGAGCTGATGATGAAGAATGGTGTTCGTGGCGCCGTCGCCGCCTTGCTAATGACCATCCCAGCGGTCGCATCGGCCGCGGCCGACATCGCCATGCACCGCGATCCGGGTTGCGGCTGTTGCGAGAAATGGGCGGCGCAGGTGCGTCAGCAGTTCGGCCGCAAGGTCCAGATCATCGACGATGATCGCCGTGAGGTGCTGCAGCGTAAGATCGGCCTGCCCGCTGACCTCGCGTCCTGCCATACCGCGATCATCGACGGCATCGCGTTTGAGGGACATGTCCCGATCGCAGACATGAAGCGCGCGCTGGCCCAGCATCCTAAAGGCGTGCGCGGCTTGGCCGTGGCCGGAATGCCGATGGGCTCACCGGGCATGGAGGTTCCCGGCATGAGAACCCAGCCCTATGACGTCATTGCGTTCGGTGCCGCTGGCCGGCGTGTCTTTGCTAGCCACGGCGCCTAAACGACAGGTTGTCTTGTGAGCGGCAAATCTTCCCCGGCGCTTCATGCCGGCACTACGGCACCCGGCAAACCACCCGTATTGACCTCGGCGTTGACAATTGGGATAGTATCCGGGTGTTGAAAGCTCGTCTTTCTCTCTTGCTTCTTGTTGGAGCGTTGCTTGGCCTTTTGGGCCAAGGAATTGCGTATGCGGCCGGCCCATCGCTCTCACCCAAGATGGCGATGAGCCATGTCACCCCATCCCGCATGGATTGCGCGGGTATGGCGACCCCGGATCCGTCATCGGAACACCCATGCAAAGGACTGACGCTGGCGTGTATCGCCCAAATGGGATGCGTTGTTCCCATGACGTTTGAGGAGCCGGCAAGAGTGCTGAAGCGCTCGATCGCATCTCAAATCGTTATCTGGCCTGCCAGCCGGGCACTTGCCGGCCTCAACGTCGCTCCCGAGCCCGAACCGCCTACCGTTTGATCGAGTCAAGCCGTGTCAGGCTGCAGCCGTTCGCCGGTTGCGGCTCTGCCGATTTTAAATCTCGATCAAATTGGAAAGTGACATGAAAACGTTCATCTTGGCGGTATTTGCCGCTAGCCTCGCCGCGTCGGCAGCGACGGCGGCCACATCTGAAAATAAAAGCAATGGTCATTGGGAGTGGCGTTCCAATTACCAGCCGGGCCCGCGGGCGCCGCTTCAAGCCCCACGTCGCGTATGGGTTACGGACGTTCCCCAGTCGAGCGCCTGCGTGTGCCCGATGATGGAACGCGGTCGCGACGCCTGCATGTCAATGAAGGGCGGCCAGTCAACTTAAGCTGGCGAGCCTGAACAGGTGCCGGGCTCCGATCAACCATTTGGAGCCCGGCCATCATTATGACATGAAGGGACTAGAGGGATGCGCGCATCCATGATGCTCGCGGTCGCCGCGCTCACGACGAGCGCCGCGCACGCGCAGACACTTACCTATGACCAAGCGCTGCGCGATGCGGTTGCCAACGCCCCGGGAGCGGTTGCCGGTCGCGCGGGGGTCAGCGCCGCCCAAGCCGATGCACGTGCGGCGGGAAGCCTTCCGGACCCCCGTGTGTCGATCGGAATCGAGAATTATCCTGTCTCTGGGCCACCCGCCTTCTCCCTATCCAGAGACGACATGACGATGGGGCGTGTCGGTTTCCAACAGGACCTACCCAACCTTGCCAAGCGTCATGCCGCGCAAGCGCAGGCACGCGCCGTGATCGCAACGGCAGAAGCATCGCAAGCGACCAAGCTCCGGGAGGTGCGATTGGGAGCGGGGCAGGCATGGATCGACCTTGCTTATGCCGAGCGTCGACTAGCTGCCCTCGACACCGTTCTGCTATTCCTTCGATCTCTCCCTTCCGCTGCGCGGGCCGCCGTGACGACCGGTTCGGTCCGCCCTGGTCAGACACTGACGACCGATCAGGAGATCGCGGCACTCGACGACCGCCGCGACGAGTTGATGGCCGCCGTTGCGCGCGCCCGCGCGATGCTGGCTCGCTGGACCGGCGTATCGGCGCCCGAGATTGCCGGCGATATGCCCGCGATCGATCTGGCTCCGGCGCGGCTGCGGGACGCGCTCAGCCTTCACTCCGACATGGTTCTCGCCGAGGCCGGTATTCAGCGCGCCCAGGCCGACGTGGATGCGGCGCGAGCGGAGAAGCGACCCGATTGGGGGGTAGAGGTAGCTTATCAACGCCGTGACCCCCGGTATGGCGACATGGTGTCGGCGGGAGTTTCGATGAGCCTGCCGCTGTTCGCTCGATCGCGTCAGAACCCGCGCATCGAAGCCCGCAAATCCGCACAGGCGCAGGCCGAGGCCGCGCGCGAAGAAACCCGGCGCACATTGGCAGCCGATCTGGAGGCCGCGCTGGCGGACCACCAAATGCATCACAGCCAATGGCAGCGCGCGCGCGACGTGCTCCTTCCGCTCGCTCGGAAGCGAGCCGATCTGGAGATAGCGAGCTACTCTGCCGGTCGCGCGAGTCTTGCGGATGCCATCGAAGCCAAGACCGCGCTCGCCGACGCCGAGCTGACCGTGCTCGACCGTGAGGCGCTCGTCGCCGCAGACTCTGTCCGCCTCACCATTACCTTCGGGAGCGCCGATCGATGAGCGACACTACCATTACCCGCGCCCGCCTTGTCACCGCGGTAAGCGCGCTGGTGCTGGTCGCAGGGGGCGTGGGCTTCGGGCTCGCGAAACTTGGCACGTCCTCGGCTGCCGATCAAACGGCATCCCCAGCCCCGCAGAAGAAGATCCTCTACTGGTATGATCCGATGATCCCGGGGGAGCGGCACGACGGCCCGGGTCTCTCGTCGATGGGGATGAAACTGATCCCCCGCTATGCCGACGAGGGCGCAGGCGGTAGCGCCGCACCGGGCGTAGCGATCGATCCGGCCAGCCTCCAGCGGCTCGGCGCGCGGATCGTCACGGTCGAACGCGGATCGTTGTCAAACTCGGCCTCGGCAACCGGCAGCATCGAGTTCAATGACCGCAACGTTGCGGTCGTGCAGGCACGCAGCGGCGGCTTCGTTCAGCGCGTCTATGCGCGCGCGCCAGGCGATGTCGTGCCGGCAGGCGCCCCGCTCGCCGATATCCTTGTGCCCGAATGGGCGGGCGCGCAGGCGGAGTATCTCGCCGTGCGCCGCACCGGGGATGCCGGGCTCACGCGGGCGGCACGAGAGCGCCTGTTGCTTCTCGGGATGCCCGCCGGATCGATTGCATCGGCGGAGTGGCGCGGCCGACCGCAAGGTGTGACGACGATCAGCACGCCCGTGGGGGGCGTCATCAAGACGCTCGGCGTCCGACAGGGGATGACGGTCGCGCAAGGACAGACACTGGCGGAGGTGAACGGCCTCGCCACCGTGTGGCTGAACGCGGCTGTCCCTGAGGCCCTCGCAGGAAACCTGCGGATCGGCACGCCCGTCATCGCCACGCTGGCGGCTTTCCCGGGCGAAAGCTTCAGGGGCCGCATCGCTGCGATCCTGCCCCAGGCCGAGGCAGCGAGCCGCACGCTCACAATCCGCGTCGAGCTCCCCAACCGTGCCGGCCGGTTGCGCCCCGGTATGTTCGCCAGCGTGGCGCTCGACCAGGGGAGCCGCGATGCACTCCTTGTTCCGAGTGAGGCCGTGATCCGGACCGGCCGGCGCACACTCGTCATGTTGGCAGGGCCGGGTGGACGCTTTCGACCCGCCGAGGTTCGCACTGGCGCAGAAGGCGGCGGCAAAACCGAGATAGTCGCCGGCCTGACCGAGGGTGAGAAGGTTGTCGCGTCGGGCCAGTTCCTGATCGACTCCGAAGCGAGCCTCGCTGGCCTCGATGCGCGTCCGATTGGTGTCGAAGCGTCACCCGCAACAAAGCCGGCCGTGAAACCCACCGCGTCGATCTACGAGACGGTCGGCAGCATCGAGGCGATCGATCGCAGTTCCGTCACCCTGTCCCATCAGCCCGTTCCGGCGATCGGCTGGCCGGCCATGACAATGACGTTCCGCGTCGCCGATCCCGCGTTGGTGCGTGGGTATCGCAAGGGTGAGCGGGTGCGGTTCGGCTTTGATCAACCCGCCGATGGTCCAACGCTGCGCCGCATGACGCGCGAGGCTGGGCGATGATTGCCGCGATCATCCGCTGGTCGGTCGCGAACCGCTTCCTCGTCGTCCTGGCGGCCATCGCGCTCGCCATGGCCGGGGTGTTCGCAATGCGTGCCACCCCCGTCGATGCGCTCCCCGACCTGTCCGACACGCAGGTCATCATCCGCACGAGCTGGCCGGGCCAAGCCCCGCAGATCGTCGAGAACCAGGTGACGTATCCGCTCACCACGACGATGCTGTCCGTGCCTGGCGCGAAAACCGTGCGCGGCTATTCGTTCTTCGGCGACAGCTACGTCTATGTCCTCTTCGAGGATGGGACCGACCTCTATTGGGCGCGCTCACGCGTGCTGGAGTATCTGAGCCAGGTGCAGGGACGGCTTCCCCAAGGCGCGCAGGCCGCGCTGGGTCCTGATGCGACGGGGGTCGGCTGGGTCTATGAATACACGCTGTTGGACCGCACCGGCCGCCGTGACCTGTCGCAGCTCCGATCCTTGCAGGACTGGTTCCTACGTTATGAACTGAAAACGCTGCCCGGCGTTGCGGAGGTGGCGAGCATCGGCGGAATGGTGAAGCAATATCAGGTGCTGCTCGACCCGACGCGGCTCGCCGCATTCGGTGTCACGCACACTCAGGCCGTCGATGCCATTCGCCGCGCCAATCAGGAGGCCGGCGGGTCCGTCCTCGAGCTGGGCGAAGCCGAATATATGGTGCGCGCGTCAGGTTACTTGCGCACCGTCGACGATTTCCGCGCGATCCCGCTCAAGGTCGCCGGTGCCGGCGTCCCCGTTACCTTGGGCGACGTCGCGTCGATCCAGATCGGCCCCGAGATGCGCCGCGGCATCGCCGAGCTGAACGGCGAAGGCGAGGTCGCGGGCGGAGTCGTCATCCTGCGTCAGGGCAAGAATGCACGGCAGACGATCGAAGCCGTCAAGGCCAAGCTCGCGGAACTGAAAGCGAGCCTTCCCCCCGGCGTCGAGATCGTCACCACCTATGACCGCTCGCAATTGATCGACCGCGCGGTGGAGAATTTGACGGGCAAGCTGATCGAGGAGTTCGTCGTCGTCGCGATCATCTGCGGGTTGTTTCTGTGGCATGTCCGGTCTGCGCTGGTCGCGATCGTCACCTTGCCTCTGGGGGTGCTCGCGGCCTTGCTCGTCATGCGTGTGCAGGGGGTGAACGCCAACATCATGTCTTTGGGCGGTATCGCCATCGCGATCGGCGCGATGGTCGATGCCGCGATCGTGATGATCGAGAACGCGCACAAGCGGATCGAGCGATGGGAACACGACCATCCGGGCGTGGCGCTGGCGGGCGAGGAACGCTGGCGCGTCATCACCGAGGCCGCGGCCGAGGTCGGGCCGGCGCTGTTCTTCAGCCTCGTCATCATCACGCTGTCGTTCGTGCCGGTGTTCACGCTCGAAGCGCAGGAGGGACGGCTGTTCGCCCCGCTCGCCTTCACCAAGAGCTATGCGATGGCGGCAGCGGCGATCCTGTCGGTAACGCTCGTGCCGGTCCTGATGGGATGGCTGATCCGGGGACGCATTCCGGCCGAGAACGACAACATTATCAACCGCGTGCTCACCCGTGCCTATCGCCCGGCGCTCGACCGCGTGTTGGCGCGGCCTTGGGCGGCGATCGGCATCGCCGCCCTGGTACTGGCGACGACGGCATGGCCGCTGACCCGATTGGGTGGCGAGTTCATCCCGACGATGGATGAGGGCGATCTGCTCTACATGCCGTCCGCGCTTCCCGGCCTTTCGGCCGCGAGCGCCTCGGCCCTGCTCCAGCGCACAGACCGGCTGATAAAAACCGTTCCCGAGGTCAAAACCGTGTTCGGCAAAGCCGGGCGCGCCGAGACCGCGACCGACCCGGCACCGCTCGAGATGTTCGAGACGACCATCCAATTCAAGCCGCGCGATCAATGGCGCGCGGGGATGACGCCGGCAAAGCTGGTGGAGGAGCTGGACCGCACAGTGCGCGTGCCCGGCCTCACGAACGTATGGGTGCCTCCGATCCGCAATCGGATCGATATGCTCGCGACCGGCATCAAGAGTCCCATCGGGGTGAAAGTGTCGGGGTCCAACCTCTCCGAGCTGGACCGCATCGCCGGCAGCATCGAACGTGTCGCCAGGACCGTGCCGGGCGTCAGCTCGGCATTGGCAGAACGGTTGACCGGAGGCCGCTATGTCGATGTCGATATCGATCGGGTGACCGCGGGGCGCTACGGTCTCAACATCGCCGATGTGCAGGAGATTGTGTCCGGCGCGATCGGCGGCGAGACGATCGGCCAGACGGTGGAGGGCCTTGCCCGCTACCCGATCAGCGTCCGCTACCCCCGCGAGCTGCGTGACAGTCTGGAGGGACTGCGAACTCTCCCAATCGTCACCGCATCGGGTCAGCAGATCACACTCGGCACCGTCGCATCCGTGTCGATCGCGGAAGGTCCACCGATGCTCAAGACGGAAAATGGTCGACTCTCGACATGGGTCTATGTCGACGTGCGCGGGCGCGACCTGGCCTCCACGGTCGCCGATCTGCGCCGTGCTGTTGGCAAAGATGTTCGGCTCAGCCCCGGCGTCTCGATCGCCTATTCCGGACAATTCGAGTATCTGCAGCGTGCCGAGGCTCGGTTGATGCTCGTCGTGCCGGCGACACTCGCGATCATCTTCCTTCTCCTCTACCTTACCTTCGGTCGCCTCGACGAGGCGGCGCTTATCATGGGCACACTGCCCTTCGCGCTGACCGGCGGCATCTGGACATTATGGCTGCTCGGCTATGCGCAATCGGTCGCCACAGGTGTCGGGTTCATCGCGCTCGCCGGCGTGTCGGCGGAGTTCGGCGTCGTCATGCTGATCTACCTGAAACACGCATTGGCCGAGCGCGGGCCGTCACCGTCGGGCGAGCAAGTATCGGAAGCGATCAGGGAGGGCGCGCTGTTGCGGGTACGTCCCAAGGCGATGACCGTCGCTGTCATCGTCGCCGGGCTGTTCCCCGTGCTGATCGGGCATGGCGCCGGATCGGAGGTGATGAGCCGGATCGCCGCGCCGATGATCGGTGGAATGCTGACCGCCCCTTTCCTCTCCATGTTCATCCTGCCAGCCGCCTACTTGCTCTTGCGGCGGCGAGCTTCAACCCGCCCCGAAAGGAAGATCTGATGAAAGCCACTTTCTCCATGCGCGCCGCATTCATGCTACTAGTCACGCCGATCGCAGCGAGCGCTCTTGCTCAAGGCAGCAGGCCGGCTGCATCGGCTGTAAAATCCGGCAGCGGATCGGGGACGATCACTGCCGTCGACGCGAAAGGTGGAACCGTAACCATCAAGCACGGCCCGATCCCGACGATCGGCTGGCCCGCAATGACGATGACCTTCCGGGCATCCCCCCCGACCCTGCTCAAGGGACTGCGGTCGGGGCAGCGGGTCGCATTCACCGCCAAGGCGAAGGGTATGACGGCAGAAGTTACGGCGATCAGCCCGCATTGACGACGCGTGCCGACCTTCGCGTCAGTGCGCCATCGCCAGCACGGGCGGCGCAGCGATCATCCACAGCGCCATCGCGACCATCATCAGGTTTTCGGTGAGCGAGATGAAGCCGAGCGGCACGTTGCTGTCCCCGCCCACGCACGCGCATTTCAGCTCACGCTTGTCGATGTAGACGGCCTTGAACACCGACACCGCGCCGATCGTACCGATAACGAGCGCGACGGGCACCGACAGCCAGGTCAACGCGCCGGCTGCCATCAGGACGCCCGCCGCTCCTTCCGCGTAGGGATAGACATAGGAATAGGGCACCCAGCGCTTCGCGAGCAGATCGTAGTTGAGGAACATGCTCGAGAAGCTCTCGACGTTCTGGAGCTTGAGCATCGCCAGAGCGCACATCGAGAACGCGATGAACCATTCACCCGCCCGCACCGTGAAGGGCGTGCCGAGTACCGCATAGCTGGCGGCGAGCGCCATCAGCGCCGTCATCGCGAACACGGCAATCACCGGGCGATAGGTGACGGCCTTGGGGTCGCGGACCATCTTGCCGAAGAAGCGGCGCAGATCGTCATAGCCGCCGACCCGCTCCCCGGCGATAAAGATCTGCGGGGTCGTCTTGACGCCGTGCTTCGCCTTGAAAGCGTCGGTTTCTTCCCGCGTCATCAGCCAATGGTCATCGACCGCATAGCCTTCCCGGCGCAGAAGATCCTTCGCCTTCAGCCCGAAAGGGCAGGTATGTTCCGGCATCACCATCCGGTAGATCGTCGCCTGTTTGGCGGGGGCGCTCGCCATGCCGCTTCTCCAATATCCTCGCCCCGCCTATATAGGGTCCGTACCATAGTACGGAGTCAAGGCATGACCGGCATGACGATCGCGGCGCTCGCGCGCGAGGGCGGCGTCGGCGTCGAAACGGTGCGCTACTATCAGCGTCGCGGTTTGCTGGACGAGCCAGACCGGCCGACCGGGGCTGGCGCCGGAGGCGGCATCCGGCGCTACGGCACCGATGACGCCCGCCGCCTTCGCTTCATCCGCTCGGCGCAGGCAGCCGGTTTCACGCTCGAGCAGATCGGTGAGCTTCTGGCGCTGGATGCGACCGACGATCGCGCCCGCGCGCGCCAGCTCGCGGGCGAGCGCATTGCCGAACTGGATGCGAAGATCGAGGAGCTTGAGCGGGTGCGCGCCTCGCTTCGCCGGCTCGCACATGAATGCGGGTCAGGAGCGGAGGGACCATGCCCGATCCTGACCGCCTTCGAGGGCTAGCGGCACTCGACGGTCAGGTGCGCGATTTCATGAACCGGTGCGAGGCGGGCGCGGATATCGTCGCCGGTCACGCCCTGCCCGCCTACGACGCTGACGATCGCGGCGTGGGCTTCCGGACCGACGCGCCAGACATGAAGATCGGTGATACGCGCGTCGCCTGGCGCCTCGACCAACTCGCGCACTTCCTCCTCTACATGATGATCGGTCGCATCGAGCAACACGGACGCCGTGTCGCGCATCAGCGTCCATGACCAGCGCGCGATGACGATCGCACCGACGATGCCCATCACCGGATCCATCCACACCCAGCCGAGATAGCGGCCCGCCAGCAGCGCGGCGATGGCGAGAACCGAGGTGAGCGCGTCGGCCAGGACATGGACATAGGCGGAGCGCATGTTGTTGTCACCGCCATGCGCGCCGTGCGCATGCCCGTGCCCGTGATGGTGGTCATGCCCGTGATGATGGTCGTGCCCGTGATGGTGCCCGCCCGAGAGCAGGAAGGCGCAGGCGATGTTCACGCCCAGACCGACCACCGCGATGAGCGTCGCTTCCCCGAATGCGACCGTGATCGGCTGAAACAGGCGAAGGATGGACTCGACACCGATCCCGAGCGCGATCAGGCCCAGCACCATCGCCGACGCGAACCCGGCCAGGTCGCCGACCTTGCCCGTGCCGAAGCTATAGGCCCGGCTGGAGGCATGGCGCTTGGCATAGGCGTAAGCGGCCGCGGCGACCCCGAGCGCGCCCGCGTGTGTCGCCATGTGAAAGCCATCGGCGAGCAGCGCCATCGAGCCGGTCAGATAACCGGCGATGATCTCCACCACCATCATCCCGGCGGTAAGCGCCACGACCCACAGGGTCCGGCGGGCATTGTCGTCGTGCGCCGCGCCCAGGAATACATGGTCGTGCGTGAAGGCGTCGATTTCGGGCAAAGCCGCCATGAAAAGCGTCCTATTTGGCGTAGCGGCGGATCACCGCCAGCAGTTCTTCGGCACCTGCCGCCCGCTCGGCATCATCGAGGCCGGGCCGCGACACATGCGCTTCGAGGTGTTCGGCGATAATCTCGTCCATGAGGCCATTCACCGCCCCGCGCACGGCGGCAACCAGATGGAGCACGTCGGAACACGACGAGTCCGATTGAAGTGCTCGCTCGACCGCGCCGACTTGTCCGGCGATGCGACGAACGCGGGCGACCAGATCGACATTGGTTTGAGACAAATGTGACATAGGATACCCCCCTAGCCTATAGGCCAGTAAACAGCAAGTCGGTGTCAAAACCGTCCGTGGCTGTTGAAAAAGTCCTACTGAAGGCTGCCGATCGTCTGTCGAAATCGCCTTTTTAGGTTATGCGAGAGGTTTGCTTATCCGGTTCCACCTGAGACATCAGGAGCCACCTTGGGGTCGGGATCCTGTGCCTTGCCGGTTGCGGGTGCCGCTTTCTGGCTCGGCATAGCGATGAGATAAGCAACGATCGCGTCGACGTCCTTTTCGGCCACCGGCGCCTTGTACACCTCACGCATCTTGGTGACGGTCGCCTTCCACTGATCCACCGATAGCGCAGGCTGAGTTAGCGCCATGCTGGCCGAGTGGCACGAAGTGCAGTTGGCGTTGATGACGTCGGCGTGCGGACCATCGGGGTAGGTAGCGTCATCGACCGGCAGGTCGACGCTGGTCGAGGCGAGCGAAAAGCCGCGGGCTGAGACGCTGGTGGGCGGTGCCGGCTCGGATGTCTCGGAGATCGGGGCAGGCGCCTTGCGGCTGCTCGGCGCCCCGATCGAGACGAGGATAATGCCGGTCAGGCCGATCAGGCCAGCAGCCATGATGCCGGGAGACGGGGTCTTCATGCTACTCGCTCCTCAGGCCGCGATGATGGTGGTGGTCTCGATATTGCCGCGCATGAACCCGCCCGGGTTCCAGATCGGCTTCATCGGCTGGGCGACACCGTTGGTGTTCCAGCAGCGCACCATGATCGGGTTGGCACCGCGTCGCAGCGGCACGCGACCATCCCACCGACGGAAGCTGTACCTGCCCTCGTCCGCTCCGAGCGTCGTCCTGTACCAGGTGCGGCCTCCGTCCGACGACACATCGACCTTGGCGACGCCGCAGTCGCCGCCCATCGCGATGCCGCCGACCGGGATCGATGCCTCATAGGCTATCGTCTGGCCATCGGGCAGGCTGGTCATCCAGCTGCGCGGGATCATGCGGTTGATGGGGACAGTCGGGAAGTCTCTGGCGCCGGGCGCGACATTCGCGCCCGGCGTCGCGGGGATCTTGTAGGCCTTGGCCATCCAATACTGGTCGTCGGGGCCGGGCAGTACCTCGATCGAGTTCAGCATCTTGACCCAATAGGTCGAGTACCAGCCCGGCACGATCAGCCGGCAGGGAAAGCCATTGAGGAGCGGCAGCTGCTCGCCGTTCATGCCGAAGGCGATCATCACTTCGCCGTCGCGGGCATGGTCGATGTCGAGCGCCTTCTCAAAGTCAGGGGCGCCCGCCACGACCGGTTGATCGAGCGCACCGAAGCGCACCTGCACCGCGCCTGTCTTGACCCCGGCGAGGTCGAGCACGTCGCGCAGGCGCACACCGAGCCATTTGGCATTGCCCATCGCGCCGTTGCCCCATTGCGCGCCGGCAACACGTGGCTGGAACAGCCCACGGCTGTTTCCCGAGCATTGGTTGACCGCCGCCATCTCGACCCGCGGCAGGCGCAGCAGCTGGGCGAGGCTGATCGACAGCGGTCGGTTGACGTGGCCGAAGACGTTGAGGCGGAAAGTCTCGACATCGATCGAGGTCGGGATGTCGGCCCAGTGCCAGCGGACGAAGAACTGGTCGTTGGGCGTGAACACCGACTTGTCGAACACGTCCATCGGCGTTTCCAGCAAGGGCGGATGGACACGCTGGAGGATCATGCTGCCCTTGCCGGGAAAGGCGCTGGTCATCGGCCGTTCGGCATTGCCGCCAGGCAGCTTCAGGTCGACGAGCTGCTGCGCCAGTGCCGGCGCGGCGGCAAGGCCGGCGGTACCGAGCGCGGCATGCCTGAGAAAGCGGCGACGGCTGGTCTCACTCGCCAGTCCGGCGTCGAAATTGTACATGACAAGGCTCTCCTGTGGCCAGCCACGCTGGCGGATCGAAGGGGCGTTTCGCAAGTGATCGGACCGACTGATCCGATCATCATGGCGGATCAGTTCGGGGTGGCGATGCAGGGTGAGACGAACAGGTTGCCGCGCCATGCGCCGGCCAGCGTCTTGGCGCCGACGAGCAGCCACATCGCCGCAAGCGCAACCGTCAGCACCGTGCCGACGAAACCGAAGAAACCGAGGTTCAGCGTCGTGCCTAGGCGGAAGGTGGCGACGGTGTAGACGCCGAGCGGAAAGGTATAGCCCCACCAGCCCAGGTTGAACGGGACGCCGGCGCGCCAGTAGCGGATGGTGATAAGCGTCGCGAGCGCCAGCCACCACAGGCCGAAGCCCCACAGGCAGAGTCCGGCCACAACGCCGATCCCTTCCGCGACGGTACCGACACCGGCCAGCCCGTGCGCCGCGAGGATCGCCGGCGCGTCCGCCCCGAGCACCAGCATGCCCAGAGCACCCGTGCCGATCGGTCCCAGCGCCAGCCAGGAGGACGCCGCCATGCTCTCATGCGGCAGCTTGTGGAGCGCCATGCGCAGGATGAGGATGGCGAGGATGCCGAACGCGACCGGCACCGAATAGGCCCACAGCACATAGGAGGTCGCAAGCGTGACTAGCTGCGCGTGAGGATCGGTCAGATGCGGCGCGAGCAGCCCGCCGCTGGCGCCCGCCACTTCGGCAGCGACGACCGGCAGCAGCCATACCGCGGTCATGCCGTCCAGGCTGTGCTCGTGACGGGTGAACATCATGTACGGGATCAGGACGCCACAGGCGAGCGACATGGCGACGTCGATCCACCACAGGACGTGTGCGACCGGTACGATGCCATTCCCGAACCGTGCGATGCCGAAGGCGAGGCAGCCGTTGATGATCGTCGCGAGGCCCATCGGGATGGTGCCGATGAACATCGACACGGTGTTATGCCCGAAGATGCGCCGCGCCTCGTGCCCGAACATCGCCCAGCGCGCACCATAAAGGCCGGCGAACAGCGCGAAAAGTGCGATATTGAAGAACCACAACACCTCGCCGACGGGTTTAAGCGAAGGCCCGATGCCGGGCACCTGCGGCAGCGCGAGGGCAAGAATGCCCGTGCCCATCGTCGCGGCGAACCAGTTGGGCGTGAACTGACGGATCATCTCGCGGGGATGATCGAGCCGGCTGAGCGGCTTGAGGCCGCTGAGAACGGAGTGCGTGTCGGCAGTCATGCGACCTGCTCCTTGATAAGATCCGTCAGCGCGTCGGCCGCGCGGGTGCGATAGCGTTCCTTGTGGCGCAGCGCGTGAAAGGCGCGGTCGGGCAGCCCGAGCGGCAGCTCGACCAGATCGCCGGCCTTGAGCGCGCGCGCGACGACCAATCGCGACAAGACGGCAACGCCGGCACCGGCCTCAACGGCGGTGCGCACCGCCTCGTTGGACGGCAGCGTCATCGCTATCGTCAGCTGGGCCGGATCAAACCCGCGCGTTCGCAGCACGTCCTCGAAGGTCGAGCGCGTACCCGATCCCTGCTCACGGACGATCCAGCGTGCAGTGCGCAGCCAGGCCTCGTCGATGCGTTCGGCTTCCTCGCGGCCGACCAGTACCATCGGGTCACGCCCGACCTTCCAGTGGGCGAGCGCCGGTTCGTCCACCTCGCCCTCGACGAAGCCGAGTTCCGCCGCGCCGCTCAGCACCTGCGCTGCCGCGCCCTCGGTGTTGTCGATCGCCAGCTCGACCGCAATCTGCGGGTGGCGTTCGTGGAAGGCGGCGAGCTTTGCCGGCAACCAATAGCTCGCGATCGTTTGGCTGGCGACGATCCGCAACGAACCACGCGCAAGCCCGGCATAGTCCGCCAGCATCATCTCGGCATGCGCTGCCCGCCCCAGCACCGCGCGCGCTTCCTCCAGAAAGCCGCGGCCCGCCTCGGTCAGCTGGATGCCACGCCCGACGCGGTGGAACAGCGGAACGCCGTAGCGCGCTTCGAGGGCCGCAACCGCCCCGGAAGCAGCGGACTGCGTGACGTTCAGCGCCTCCGCTGCCTTGGTGACGTGTTCGCGCTCCGCGACACCGACGAAGATTCTGAGCTGCTCCAGGGTCATGCAGCTTGTATCGCGCAGCCTGATCGATACGACCAACCGTTTGATATGGTCATTCTAATCTGGATATCGGAATGATCGGCAGCCTTTCGTCTGCGATGGTCTCGAAGACTTGAAGCGTTACGCGGGCCCGCGACGTTTAATCGTCCATGACAGATATGATCAAGCGCAGTTCCGATCCCTACAACGCCGAGCCGACGCCCGGTGCGTTGATCGAGCGGTTCCTGACGCCGCAGGCGCTGTTCTACGTGCGCAGCCACGGGCCAGTGCCGGATCTGCCCGCCAATCATCGGATCGAGGTGAGCGGGACGGGCATGGCGAGCCGCTCCTTCTCGGTGGAAGAACTTAAAGCTACGTTTTCCACGCACTCGGTGACAGCCGTGCTCCAATGCGCGGGTAACCGGCGCACGGACCTCCAGCAGGTCGGCAAGACGTCGGGCGATCCTTGGGATGTCGGCGCGATCGGCAATGCTGAGTGGACCGGCGTACGCCTGGCCGATGTTCTCGATGCGGTGGGCGCGCCTGATGCGTCCAACCTGTTCGTGGCGTTCACCGGCGCCGACGAGGTGGACATGGAGGGCAAGGAAGCCTTGTTCGGGGTCTCGATCGCCATGGACAAGGCGCGGCAACCCGACGTCCTCATTGCCTGGGCGATGAACGGCGAGCCGCTGACGCCCGAACACGGCGCCCCGCTCCGCATGGTGGTGCCGGGCTATGCAGGCGTGCGCAGCGCCAAATGGCTGACACGGATCGAGGTGCGCGACGCGCCTTCCGACGCACCGATCCAGGCGCACGACTACAAGCTGTTTCCCGCCGATGTGACGAGCGACACCGTCGACTGGAGCCAAGGTCTGACGATCAATGCCATGCCGCTTAACGCCGCGATCTGCTCGCCCGGTGCGGGCGAGAGGTTGCCCGCCGGGGCGGTGCGGATTGAGGGCTATGCCATTGCCTATGACCGCCGAATTTCTCGGGTCGAAGTGTCGGTGAACGGCGGTCGCGACTGGCAACAGGCGACCTTCGCCGATGATCCGGAGACGCGCTGGGGCTGGCGGCGCTGGACCCTTGACGCCACACTCGCCAAGGGACGCCAGCACTTTGTCGCCCGCGCCTTCGACGAGACCGGGCAGGGACAGCCCGAACGACCGGACACGATGTGGAACTTCGCCGGCTACCTGTGCACCGCCTGGCACCACGTTCACGTGCTGGTCGAATGATCGAAGCGTCAGCGGCATCGGACATCGGCTTCTGGATCGACGTGATCGGCCGGCTGGTCGTGGCGACCGCGGCCGGGATGGTGCTTGGTTGGGAACGCTCGCGCGAGAACCGGCAGATTATGGGGTTGCGGACGCTAGGTCTGGTCGGTCTGGCGAGTTGCATCGCCGTGCAGGCGATCGTGCATAGTGGCCTGCCGAATGTAAACGCCGACGCCGCAGGGCGGGCGATGCAGGGCATTCTGTCCGGCGTCGGCTTCATCGGTGCCGGTGCGGTGCTGCGGGTCGGCCAGGGTCAGGAAGTGCATGGTTTGGCGACCGCCGCGTGCATCTGGGTGACGGCCACGATCGGCGCGGCAGCGGGATTGGCGGTGTGGCCGCTCATCATCGGCGGGGTGAGCCTTGCAATGCTCGTCCTGTTTGTCGGCGCGCCGCTGGAACGCCGCATCCGCGAGCGGGCTCGCCTGACGCCGGCCGAGGCCGACAGGAAGGATGCCGAGCGCAAGCCCTAATCGCGCTGGCCTGCCCGGTGCCTGTCGGTGCTGAGGAGCAGCAAGGGCGCTATCAGGACACCAGCGCCGCATCGGCCTGCCGCCGGACTTCATCGGCAATCGGATGCAGCTCGGCCGCAGGCCGCTCGCCCACCACACTATAGCCGATCCCGTCGACCGCCCATGTGACCCGGCCCATGGTCCCGCTGGACGTGCTGGTCATGCTCGCAGTCTTGTCGATCTGCATAGGCCTCGTCAGCACCGCGAGTTTCGACGCTTGCGGTCCGTCGTAGAGGAGCAGTGCCGCAGGGCCGTGAGGCGTCGCGACCAATCGCCCCCCCCCATAGCGGTAACCGGCTGTGCTGAGGTCCGGGATGGTGACGCGCTCACCCAGTCGGGCGGAGGTCCATCGGATCAGCATGGCGCGCTGGTCGGGGCCGATCTCCGCCGGTCGTATCCGGTCGGCGGCATAGACACGGAAATTGTCACTCGCCTCGTTGGCCAGCGCCGCGATGCCCGCGCGGGGTTCACCGCTCCACTTCGCGCTCGACCAACCACCGCCAAACCCGACCGCCAGCAGAAGTGACGCGGCGATGGCGAATTGCCATCGCGGCTGACGTTGCCGCCCCCTGATGGCTGCGACGCGCATCGTCGCCGGGATCGGTTCATCCGCGATCGGGGCAAACAGGGATGCAAGGGCTCGCGCCTGCTCCGCCTGTTCCCGCAAACGGGCATGCAGGTCCGGCTGGCCTTCAAGATAGGCGTCGACCAGGCGCTGCCGCTCGGGCGACAGCCTGCCATCGATCCACGCGGCCAGATCGTCCTCGCCGATCGGGCTGGTCATTGCACACTCCTCAATCGCGGCCGTTCACCCTCCCGGAGGAGGGTCGCCAGTCGGTCGCGCGCCCGGAATATGCGCGACATCACCGTGCCCAGCGGCACGCCGACAACGGCAGCGACCTCCGCATAGGGCAGGCCCTCGACCGATACGAGGAGCAGCACCGTTCGCTGCTCCTCGGGCAACGCATCAAGGGCGCGCAGCAGGTCGCGGTGGTGCAGGCCTGTGTCCTGATCGGCCGGACGGCCGAGCGTGGCGTCGTCCACGAGGTGGAGCGGAACCGCCGTACCTCGCCGGCTATGCTGCCGCTGATGGTCGACCAACAGATTGTGCAGGATCGTATAGACCCATGGGCGCACCTCCGCCCCGCGTCGTTGTCGCCAGCGCCCGACCGCGCGCTCGAGACAATCCTGCACCACGTCATCTGCCATTGCCCGATCGCGCAACCACGACCGGGCATAGCGGCGCAGACCGGGGATCAGGGGCTCGATCGCGGCGGTAAGCGGGTCCATGTCAGTCGCGCTGTACCTGCACGATGCGTCCCGGCGCGCCGTTCACCACCTCAGCGACCGCCAGAAAACGGCGGGGCGTCGCGGTGCTGCCTTGAACGATCTGCCGGATCGGACCCGACGCGTTCACGATCGCCGCACCTGCCGGGTTGCTCATGAAGTTCGCAAGCGGCTCTACAGCGCCGCTACCATCCGCGTTGGCCGTCAGCACGAGCATGTAGGGCTTCTTGGGCTGCAAACCGGTAACGGCACTCTGCACGACCTGAATGATGCCTTGGTCGAAGAGGGTAATGCTGCTTGCCGTACCCCTGCCGCCGATCGGCCCCATAGTCAGATGCAACGCTTTGCCGGCCGTGCCGAGCGGCTGGAGATTGTCGGTACCGGGGCCTGTCGGAACAGCGTTCGGCACATAGGCGATCGCCTGCGGTGCCTGTCCGACCGGCACGGTGGCGACGACCGTGTTGCCAGCGGTGTCGATCGCGGCCAGCTTATCGGCATTCTCCAGCCCGACATAGATGCGCCGACCGTCGCCCGACGGCCAGACACCGTGCGGCATCTTGCCGACCGGGATGGTGGCGACGGGCGCGAAGTCGGATGTGCGAAACACCCTGACCGTATTCTCCCCGCCGACCGTCACATAGGCGAACTGCCCCTTGGCCGTGCGGGCGAAGTTGACGTGATTGGTGATCGGCCCGGTATCCAGCACCTTGAGGATTGTGAAGGGTGGCCTGGCATCGAATGCGACCGTCTTGCCGATGTCCTTTAGCGTAAACCACACCTGCTTGCCGTCCGGCGTCGCGGCGATGTTGGGACAGAAGGGGCTCGGCTGTGCCACCTGTCCGACTTGCGCGTGGGTCGCGACATCGAACACGGCCAACACCGGATTGAACGACGAACAGACATAGCCGTACCGGCCATCGGGCGAGAAGATCGTCATACCCGGACCACCGGGCGTCTTGATGCGACCCGTCTCCTTGTACGTCGTAGGGTCGAGCACGGTGATATAGTCTTCGCCACGTACCGTGACCCACACCTCCTTGCCGTCCGGCGTGAAGAACGCCTCGTGCGGACTGCGTCCGACATAGGTCGTGTGCTTGACGGTGTTGGTGGCGGTGTCGATCCACGACACGGCGTTCGATCCGATCGACACGACCGCCAAGGTCTTCCCGTCCGGCGAGAAGCCGAGGCCGTGGACCAGCACCTGTCCCTTGTAGAGCGGGGAAAAGTTCATCGGCTGGGGATCGCCGAGCTTGATGACGCCGAGCAGCCGGTTGTCGGCCGGGTCGGTCACCGACACGGTGTTGGAGAATTGTTCAGACGCATAGACCCGGTCGCGGTGGCTGACGGGTACGTCCTTGGCATTCCACGGCGCCTGCTGGGCCATGGCGATGCCCGGTGCGGCGCTCATCAGCAAGGCGGCCGAGCGCAGTATGGTCCGGATCATGTCAGTGCTCCATATGACTGTGGTGGTCGCCGCCCTGCGTCGGGGCTGGCGTCGAAGGGGGTAGCGGCTGACCGATCGCCAGCTTCATGGCGGCGATCTCCTGCTGCTGATCAATGATGATTTCTTGCGCGATGCGCTTGAGCTGCTCGTTATGGCCGTAGCGCAGTTCCGCCACCGCCATATCGATGGCGCCCTGATGATGCGGGAGCATCATCGTGACGAAGTCGCGGTCGACATCGCCGGACGGCTTGACCATCATGCCCGCCATCATCCGGTCCATCGCGGCAGACGCCATGCTGGCGTAGCCATCGGCGGGAGCGGCCGCGACTGCGCCGGTGAGCAGGGCCGAAGCCACCAGGCCCAGCATCCAATCTCGTCTATGCATAAGCCCCTCCGGCGCATCAGTCTCGAAAGCGTAGACGATGCTCGTCCGGGTTTATTCCATGGGCGGAGCCAATTATTTATCCTCACCAAAACAATGGTCTTATCGTGACCCTGCCGTTGGTTGACCACGTCGCCGTCGGACAGCATATGCGCAGGCACGGTGATGGATTTCCGCCGGGCCATCTGGCCGAACCGCCCTCGCAAGGGCCGATGATTCCTACCAGGCGCCGCAAGGCAGCGAAGGAGGAATCGTGCGCGCGACGTTTCGTAATCTGTACCATGAGTTCAACGTAGCGGCGTTCTTTCGCGACCGGCGCGACCATACCATGTCGGTGGTTCGCTGGACGCTGATCCTGCTGCCGATGGCGGCGCTGGTCGGAACGTTGTGTGCGGCCTTCCTGTGGAGCCTTGATGCCGCCACACAGGCCCGCTTCGACCATCCCTGGCTGCTGTATTTCCTGCCCGTGGGCGGGGCAGCCATTGCGCTTCTCTATCATCATACCGGACGCTCGGTCGAAGCCGGTAACAATCTGATCGTCGAGCAGATACATGAGCCCGGGGGCGGCGTGCCGCTCCGTATGGCGCCGCTGGTCTTCCTCGGCACCATCGCGACGCATCTGTTCGGCGGCTCGGCGGGACGCGAGGGAACCGCCGTGCAGCTCGGCGGTAGCCTTGCCAGTGCCATCGCCAGCATGTTCCGTCTCGACACATCGGGCATTCGCATCCTGTTGATGACCGGCGTGGCGGCAGGCTTCGGCGCGGTGTTCGGCACCCCCTTAGCAGGCGCTGTGTTCGCCCTCGAAGTGCTGGCGCTCGGCCGCGTCGAATATGGCGGGATCATACCGTGCCTGCTTGCCGCGCTAGCTGGGGACTGGACGTGTCACGCCTGGGGCATTCATCACACACTTTACCACATCGCCTATGCCGGCCCTGCCACGGGCGCGCTGCTGGTCGAGCCGCTAATGCTCCTCAAGGCGACGATCGCAGGCGTCGCTTTCGGGCTGACCGGCCTCGTCTTCGCTGAAGCGAACCATGCATTCGGCGGCTTCCTCAAGCGTCACATACCTTACGGGCCTGCTCGTGCCGCCGTGGGCGGCGTTTTGGTCATCACGCTGGTCGGGATAGTTGGCACCCGCGGCTATCTCGGCCTTGGTGTATGGTCCGCCATCCCAGGCGACCCGACGATCGCCGGCTTCTTCAACGGCCCGGTCGATCGATGGAGCTGGGCGCTCAAGATGTTGTTCACCGTCGTGACGCTGAGCGCGGGCTTCAAGGGTGGCGAGGTGACGCCGCTGTTCTTCATTGGTGCTGCGCTCGGCAACACGCTCGGCTGGCTGCTCGGTGCGCCGCTCGACCTGTTCGCAGCGCTCGGCTTCGTCGCTGTATTCGCCGGTGCCGCCAACACGCCGCTGGCCTGTACAATCATGGGGATCGAGCTGTTCGGTGCCACCCCTGCCGTGCCGATCGCGGTGGCCTGCTTCGTCGCCTACATCAGCTCGGGCCATAACGGCATCTATCTGTCGCAGCGAATTGCCGTGCCCAAGCGTCCCGGCCGCGCTCATACCGGTATGGTGACGCTGCGCGACACCCGCGCCTCCCGTCGTAGCCGGTGCCCTTCCAACACCGTCAAGGAGCATAACTGATGCCCCACAAGGTCATGCACAGCGAAATCGGAATGATCCGCATCTACATGAAGCCGTCCGACAAGGCTGCTGGGTCGTCCAGCTTCTGGTCGCGCAAACCGCTCTATCGGGAGCTGATCGCACAGGCGAGGCGCGACGGCATCATGAACGCCGTCGCCCATCACACCCACTACGGCTACAGCAATCACGGCCCGATCCGGGAAAACGGCTCCGAGATCTCCGATCCGCACCTGACGATGTGCGTCGAGCTGATCGGCCAGCGCGGCGAGCTGGAGCGCTTCTGCGAGGGGCATGGCGACCTGCTCGGCGGCAAGGTGATCGTCTACAAGCATCTGGAGCATTGGAGCATTGCCCTACGGGCTTGATCCATGAAGAGTCCTCCGATGATAGCGGAGTCAATCAATAGCCGCAGTTGCCTAGATGCTGGTTATCTTGATCCTATTGTTTGCCGCTATCGCCACATCGATCTACGTGGCGCGCTAGTGGAATTGATGTCAATCGTTGCTCTGATTTTCTGATCCTGCCGGCTTGGTGAGCTTTGCTTTTTTGTCTTTTTCGCGGATGATTTCTTCCAGTTCGGCCATCTCCGCCGTTTCCTCGGTAGTCGGCACGTCCTTATTCTTCATGGTCATGGCATCCTCCATTGCAAATGAACGCGCGGAACCGCCAAGTGCTGGCAATATTTCCCTCCACCTTTGGCTTCCCCGATTGAGAAAGTTCGGGGGCAAGGCAATAAGCCACTACCGGCGCCGCCATCGTCCTCGGCTTGGTTTACCCAAATGTGTTCCCGATTGCTCTTTCTCAAATGTGATCATCGGGCATGGAAAATGAAGAGCCCGAACCGCCAGAAAAACGACCGGTTTTCTGGCGGTCGAGGATTTTGCCTCCTCAGCGCATTCCGAAGATCGGAAAACCCGTTGCGGAAACCACCGGCACATTGCAGGGTACCGGATGACTTTTCTGGCAGGGTAACGATGCTCATCGGATATGTGAGGGTGTCCAAGGCTGACGGGTCGCAGACGCTGGCACCCCAGCGCGATGCGTTGCTCGCTGCTGGCGTCGATCCCTCGCGAATTTATGAAGACCTCGCGTCGGGGCGGCATGACTCGCGACCTGGCCTGACCGCGTGCCTGAAGGCACTGCAGCCCGGCAACACACTGGTCCTCTGGAAGCTGGATCGTCTTGGGCGCGACCTCCGCCATCTGGTAGTCACGGCCGAGGCGCTACGCGAACGCGGCATCGGGCTGAAGGTGCTGGCGGGCGCCGGCGCGCAGATCGACACCACGACAGCTAACGGCCGGCTTGCCTTCGGCATCTTCGCGGCTTTCGCCGAGTTCGAACGTGAGCTTATTGCTGAACGCACGCAGGCGGGGCTTGCTGCTGCACGTGCACGGGGCCGGATGGGCGGTCGGCCTCGCAAGATGGATAAGGCCACGCTGGCGATGGCAATGGCCGCCATGTCCGACCGCAACGCGATCGCAGCCGATGTCGCGCGCCGTCTCGGGATGACGACCACGACACTCTATATGTACGTGAATGGCGACGGCACGCCCAAGGCGCCGGGCCAGGCGCTGCTCGACGGTGTGCCGTATCGCAAAGAACGGCTGCAAGCCGCGTGATGAATCACGCCGCGCCTCAGCGATCAGGCATATCGTCGAGCAGGGGAGGCGATCACGTCGTGTTCAATCGACCGGGCCGAGATTTCAGCCGGAGTCAGGGCCGCGGGGACGCACACCCCCCGACGCGGCTTGCCGTTCAGTCGGTTCGATCGCGCAAGGATCATCAGGTTCATCACCGCCGCGCCGATCAGGAACTCCTCTTCCGCTCCGCGGATACCGCGCAGGTGAAGCCGCCTCATGCCACGCTTACCCTTGGCGTCAGCGAAGAACCGTTCAACCCCGCGCCGCAACCGCATAGACCGCTTGTAGAGCCCGGTTTCCACTTCGGCTCTGGCAAGATCGCGGACGTCCTCATCGTCCAGCCGAACCAGGGTACGACGCCGCGCCGTCGTGCATTTCTTCCGAAGCACGCACGCCTCGCAGTCACGCGCATCGGCTGCATAACGGTGTACGCCGGTGGGCAGATGGAAGGCATGATGTCGGAGCGGCTTTCCGGTCGGACAGGTAAAGCTGTCAATGTCACGATCATAGCTGAAGGCCGTCCGCGGCAGCTTGCCCTTGGTCTGTTGCGTACGGTCGATTACCGGAATGTGCGGGATTGCGCCGTGATCCCTTACGAAGCCGAGGAAGTTGGCGCTGCCATAGGCTTTGTCGGCCGCAACCCGCTTGGGACGATAATCAAAGCGATCGGCCGATCGCTCGAGCATGACGCGCCCCGCATCAACTTCCTCCGCGAACCGAGCCGGTGTCGCCTTCACATCGAGAGCGACGCCACTCGGGGTGTCGACCAGCGCATTCAGGGCGTAGCCGAACCGGCCACGCACCGTTCGCGCCGACCAAGCCGCGGCAGGATCCGTTCGAGAGACGCCTTGGCAGCTTTTCGAGCGCGCCATTTCAAAGACGGCATCTCTTGTGTCGTGCACCCACTCCCTAACCGCGCGCGACGCGTTGGCGACATACGGCAGGTAGCCAGGAACGGTCTTGCGCTGCCAGCTCGCATCAGCCGCTATGAACGATGCATCGATCGCGGCGTCTTTTCCGCCAATCAGTCCTTCACTGATGCAGCGTCGGACCGTGCTTTCGAACAGGATCCGGAACACGTCGGCATCGCGGAAACGACCGTGCCGGTTCTTGCTGAACGTCGAGTGGTGCGGAACCTTGTCTCCCGGCGCGAGACGGCAGAACCAGCGATAGGCCAGATTGTAGCGCAGCTCCTCACACAGGCGCCGTTCGGACGTGATCGCGTAAATGCGGCCGACCAAGGCCATGCGGATGAGGAGTTCGGGATCGATCGATGGCCGTCCCCTTGCGCTGTAGTGACCGGCCAGTGCCTGTCTCAACTCGCCGATGTCGAGACATCGATCGACGCGACGCAGCAGGTGGTCTGTGGGCAACATGGCTTCTATGGTGCGGCGGGACGCCCCGTCCCGCTTACCGCGACAGGCTGGTCCCATCATAGCGACGCTCCTTTCGGCAGCCATGAAACGAAGGAGCAACCCAGCATGTCCGGCATTTTTCAACAGGCCCGTCCGGTTGTGACACCGGCCACCTCCGGCAGCGTTCTCAACGCCGTACAGGTGTCGAAATTCTGTGTCAGAACCGGAGGATGGGCTTGGCTATGCGGAGATGTCCCGCGGTGACGGCCGGCATCACGCTCCGCAGCCTAGCGCGATGCCCGATGAGCGATGCAATCTAAACCAGCATGATCGGCAGGTGGAACACGTACAAAACTCAGCCGCCCTGCTCGGGCTTAATCGCCCTCGAGCGGTGGAGTGCGGTCACGCGCTTGACATGAGCGATGCTGCATCCGGCGAGCTCCGCAGTTTTCGCGATGCTCATGCCCGCCTCCCTCAAACTTACGATGCGTCGATGGTGGGCGATATCCGGCTTGCGGCCGGTGTAACGCCCCGCCCTCTTCGCAACTTCGATGCCCTCGCGCTGCCGCTCGCGCCGCGTGTCGTAGTCGTCGCGCGCCGTCTGCAGCGCCACCCGCAGCAGCATGTCCTGCACCGCCTCCAGCACGATGCGCGCCACGCCCGCGCTGTCTGCCACCAGGTCGGACAGGTCCACGATCCCCGGCACTGCGAGGCGCGCCCCCCTGCCTCGGATCGTCTCCACCAGCAGCTCCGCCTCCGGCAGCGGCAGGCGGCTGATCCGATCGATCTTCTCGGCCACCACCACCTCGCCCGGCTGCAGGTCCGCCACCATGCGCAGGAGCTCCGGTCGGTCCGGCCGCGCGCCCGACGCCTTCTCCCGGTACACCGCCGCGACGTAGAAGCCGGCCGCCTTGGCGCCGGCCACGATGTTCTCCTGCCGCGTCAGGTCCTGATCGTCCGTGCTAACCCGCAGGTAGACGCGCGCTACCTTCACTCCGCTGCCTGCCACCTACTCATCACTCCTGCCCGGCGTTCTTGGGTATACCCTTGTGAGCCAATCATGCAGCAGGCGGCTCAGAACGGCAAGTGCCGGTCCTACGGAGCCTAGCTAAGCAGACCGGGTCTAAGTAGCTGCTCCATTATTGATGAACGATATTTCGGTGACCAGCCGTGCATCGATCCCTCCCTGCACGCTGGCGTCCGACGTTGCCCTCCGGTATAAAGCCGTTGGACAGGTCAGAGCAGCGGGATTGGTGCAGATGGAAGCACAGAGGGTCAAAATCGTGGACGGTGGTAAGCTCGTGATCCCGGCGGCAATGCGCCGTGAGCTCGGGATCACCACGGGTGACACCGTTCTCGTCGATGTGGACGATGGCGAATTGCGGGTACGTTCCGTACCTAAGGCACTTGAGCGTGCTCGCGCCATCCTGCGCAAGTATGTGCCCGAAGGCGTCGGCTTGGCTGACGAGCTGATCGCGGAGCGTCGGCGTGAGGCGGAGCGTGAGTAGCAAAGTCGTACTCGACGCCTCCGCCCTGCTCTGTCTTCTGAACGATGAACCCGGGGCGGATAGGGTAGTCGACGTCCTGACCCGCAGCATCATCGGAACAGCCAACCTCGCAGAGGTCGTCTCCAAGCTACGGGACCGGGGATTGCCGCTCGACGAGGTGCGTGAGGCGCTTGGCGGGCTGCATCTTGATGTCCGGCCGCTCACTCCTGCCCAGGCACTCATAGTAGGCGACCTCCGGCCAGCCACGAAGGCGCTCGGTCTTTCTCTCGGCGATCGGACGTGCCTTGCTTTGGCGATCGACCTGCAAGCCGAGATGCTCACAACGGACGGGCCACTTGCGAGTGCCGATGTAGGCATCACCATCACCAACGTGCGCCCTCTGGCAGAGTAGTCGCACGTTCGTGCTTTTAGGTACGGCACTCTGCTGGCGGGGACTCCCATGACTACCGCTCCGACACCGGTGCGCGACACAATTCTGATCACGCACGCCAATCCTGAGGACAATTGCTTCGCCCGGTGGCTTGCCGGGCGCCTAACCACGGCCGGATACAAGGTCTGGGTCGACGTTCGCGCGCTTCGGGGTGGCGACGATTTCTGGGACAAGATCGAGCACGTGCTGCGGCACGAGGCCATCAAGCAGATCGTCGTGGTGTCCGAGCATATCGGCAAGCAAGGCGTAAAGAAGGAGCTCGCTCTCGGCGACGTCATGCGTCGCAAGCTCGGCGACGCGGAGTTCATGATTCCGATCCGGATTGCCGACGTGGATTTCGGCGATTTCCCAACAGAGATCCTCCGCCAGAACGCACACAATGCGTTCCCTAATTGGGCGGCCTGTCTTCAGCCCCTGCTCGAAACGCTCGACACCTCACGTGTGCTGAAGGTCGAGCATCCGGACGCCGAGCAGCTTGCGATGATCGTTGCTGCCCAAGAGGACGGTCGAAAGCTGGTCACTCCAAATCCCGAGACGCTTTACAGCAACTGGTTCGAACTCCGGGCGAGGCCCGACGTCTGGATCCTGGAGGCGAAGGGAACGACTGCGCAGCTGGAAGCCTGGAGCCAGTTTACGCGTGTTCCCCATGTGCTTCACGAGGGAGGCGCCATCGCCTTCTGCGGACCCGATGCTATCGAGCGTCTCGACAACGGCGCTCCGCCTTTGAAGGCGCGCGCCAGCTTGCCATTCAACGGCGTGATCGACGGTACCTATAGCCGCCACTTCGGTGAGCGTTCCAATGCACGGCGGATCGCCGTCAATTTGATGCGTCAGCACTGGGACCTGGCCATGCATCGTCTCGGGCTACTTCCTGTCGATTTCGCCTCGGGCGCCCGAGGCCGCTTCTTCCCCGACGGACTCATCGACGGAAGAGTGAAGCTGACGCTGAGCGATGGACATCGGGTCGACCGTGTCCTGAGCGGCAAGTTCAAGGATCGGCGCTGGCACCTGTGCCTTGTCGCTCAACCCAAGCTCTGGCCGGATGCTCTCTTCCGGGTCCATGCCAATGTTGCGGTGACGACCGACGGCCGAACCCCGCTCCCGGGTGAACAGCTGCAGCGCATCCGATTGCGCCTCACGCGGTCCTGGTTCAATGACAAATGGCGCGACATGCTGCTCGCCGCGATGGGCTGGCTTGCCGAAGGTGAAGCGGCACTAGACATTGCCGCGTCCGGTGAGCGCCTCACCGTCGCTAGCTTACCGATGAGCTTCGACTTTCCAGTCAGCTTCGCCGCGGAAGAAGACCGCCGAGCCGAGGAAGACGACGGAGGCCAGATAACTCTGTCAGAGGACTTCGAAACGGCCTTTGACCGGGATGAGATACCGGAGGAGGCCGACGCATGAGCATCCTCACGCACCGCATCGCCGAGCCTTTGCTCGAGTTCGGTCACGGGCAGCAGATGGAAGCGCCAAAAGATGGGCTCTTCCTCTTCGGGCCGCTCGAAGGTCCAGATGGCCGCTCCCAGGTACGCTTGGGCGTCATCGGGACGGAGAGCGGCGTCGGCCTATCCCGCCGCTGGTTAGAGCGGATCAGCCTGCATATACCCGGCAAAGTCGATGCGAAGGGCAAGCCCGTCTTATGGGCACCCGCATGGCCGGGCTTCGAGGCCTGCTTCGGCATCCCGCTGCCGACCCGCGGCATGGTCGAGCTAGCGGTCAAGAGCGGCGACATCGATCATTGCATCAAGAAGAACAATCGCGCCGACGCGGTTCGTTCCACGGTGCTGCTGTTCGCCGACGCGATCCGCGCGCACATCCGCGCCGAGGAGCGCCGTCCCGACGTCTGGCTCGTTGTCGTTCCGGACGTCGTCTATCGCTATGGACGCCCCCAGGTCGCACCACCGCCCAAGGACGAGCGCACCCCCTCCGACATCACGAGCTTCAAGGACGCCAAACGCTTCTTCCAGATGGGCGGCGACCTGTTCCCCGACACGGTGCGGGATGCCGAAACTTACCTGTTCTCGAACAATTTCCACCACCAGCTGAAAGCCGAGTTGCTGCAGGACGGCGTCGTCCTCCAGCTGATCCTCGAAAGCACGCTGGTCGACCGCAACCTCAACATAGCCAACGACCGCCGACGCGGCCTTCAGGACGAGGCCACGGTTGCCTGGAACTTCTGCACCACGCTCTACTTCAAGATGGACGCGAAGCCTTGGGCCTTAGCCCATGTCCGGCCTGGCGTGTGCTACGTCGGACTGGTGTTCAAGAACGACGACACGCCTGCGGCAACGGGCGAGGCCTGTTGCGCCGCGCAGATGTTCCTCAACTCAGGCGACGGCCTCGTCTTTCGCGGCGCCCTTGGCCCCTGGTACTCCGACGAGCGCAAGGAATATCACCTGTCGAGGAGCGCGGCGGCGAATTTGATGACCTCGGTGGTCGAGGGCTATAAGCTCAAGCACGGCAAGCCACCGAACCAGCTGTTCATCCATGGGCGTCACCGCTTTTCCGACGATGAGTGGGACGGCTTTTGCAGCGCAGTACCCACTGAAACACAGCTGGTAGGAGTCAGGATCAAGCAGCTCGATGACGTTCGGCTGTTCCGCCCCTCCGCGTCGACACCGGTCCTGCGCGGCACGGCCCTTACCGTGGGTGACTGGTCAGGTTACCTTTGGGCGCGGGGGTTCGTACCCCGGCTGGCAGGTTATCAAGGGTTCGAGACACCCAAGCCGCTCACCGTCGACGTGACGCATGGCGAAGGGGACATCGTAGAGGTGCTCGGCGACATCCTTGCGCTCACCAAGGTCAACTACAACGCCTGCGATTTCGCGAGCGCCCTGCCCGTGACGCTCAAGTTCGCGGACCGGGTGGGTGAGATCCTGATGGCATCGCCCCATACCGTTACCGCACCGCCGCTGCCGTTTCGGCACTACATCTGATGCCATGAGCGCCGACTAACGCCGATGTGGGTTCGATCCTAAGGCGAAGATGGTGACGTCCAGTTCAGGCACAAATCCACTATTTCGGGAGCTTGCCGCCGGGCAGATGCCGTCCACCATTTAAGGAAAACCTACAGGTGGCAAGTAAGCGTCCGGTGAAGGCGTCGCGTCAGGCGGGACGGTAGTTCCACGGCAGCAGTTCATTGATCTGGCGGGCTGGATGGTCGGCGATGCGGCTGATGGTGTCGGTCAGCCATGCCTCGGGGTCGAC
>Ga0302136_1000059_pt1 | contig 58700 bp, 53 predicted proteins | sample CBN3_20m_MG_FD_203116 | JGI IMG/M metagenome (GOLD analysis project Ga0302136, IMG submission 203116) | Marine microbial communities from Western Arctic Ocean, Canada - CBN3_20m | ecosystem: Environmental > Aquatic > Marine > Oceanic | place: Canada: Western Arctic Ocean | collected 2017-09-15
GGGCAGGGGACCGTGCTGCTGCTCCTGACGCTGGTCGCGCTGATCGCCCGCGCGCGGACCTTCGGCAATCCGGTGATCGGGTTCGACGAGCAATTCTATCTGCTGGTCGGCGACCGGATGCTGCACGGCGCGCTGCCCTATGTCGACATATTCGATCGCAAGCCGATCGGGCTGTTCCTGCTCTATGCCGGTGCGCGGTCGCTCGGGGGCGACGGGTTCCTGGCCTATAAGCTGGTCGCGACCGGTTTCGTCATCGCTACCGCCTGGGGTGTGCACCGGGTGGCGCGGCGGTTCGCCGGCCCCATCGGCGCGGTCGTGGCGGCGATCCTCTACATTCTCTGGCTGAACCTGATGGAGGGGGAAGGGGGGCAGTCCCCCGTCTTCTACAATGCGCTGATGCTGGTGGTGGCGGGTGCAGTGCTGCGCGCGGTCCAGGGGCGGGGTCGGCTGTGCGTTCAGGGCGCGGTCGCGATGGCGGCGATCGGGATCGCGCTCCAGATCAAATATTCGGTGCTGCCCGAAGGGGTCGCCTTTGGCTGTATCCTGCTCTGGCATGGGTGGCGCACGCGGGTGCCGATGATGCGGTTGGCCGGCATGGCGCTGGGGTGGATCGCGCTGGCGCTGCTGCCGACGCTGGTCGCTTACGGCGTCTATGCCGCGATGGGGCATGGCCCCGCCTGGTTGTTCGGCAATCTCCTGTCGGTCGGCGGACAGGCGGCGCGGCCGCGGGCCGATGAGATGGAAGGGCTGGCGGCGTGCGTCGGCATCCTGTCGCCGCTGGCGCTGGTGATCGCGTTCGGCCGGCCCTGGCGGCGGGTGCCGGGCGAGGCGCGGGACGGCTTCGGCGTGTTGCTGATCTGGCTGGCGGTGACGGTCGCGGCGGTGCTGCTCTATGGCCGGTTCGGCAGCCCGCATTATGCCATGCCCATCGTCCTGCCCGCCGTGATCATCGCGGCGCCCGTGTTCGACCGCTGGCGACGGACATGGATCATCGCCTTCGTCCTCGCGATCGCATTGGCCGGGCAGATCGTGCTTTTCTTGAGCGAACGTACCAAAGGCGGCGCAGCCGAGGCGATGGCGGTCGCGCGCGCGGCGACACCGGCCAGCGGCTGCCTCTATGTCTATGACGGCTATCCGGCGCTTTATATGCTGACCCATAGTTGCCTGCCGTCGCGCTGGGTCTTTCCCGGTCATCTCAACACCCGCGACGAGGCGAGCGCAGCCGCGATCGGCACCGATCCCGTCGTCGAGATCCGCCGCATCCTGGCCCAGCGGCCGGGTGCGATCGTCGACGATTATCCGCGCTTCGCCTTTGGCAATGCCGCCACCCGCGCGGTGCTGCGCGGCGTATTGGCGCGCGATTATCACCTGGCCGCCTGCGTGCCGACGGGGCCGAACCGGATGCGGCTGGTCTATCGCCCCGGGCCGGGCACGACGCCCGCCCACTGTCCGTCGCGCGCCAATTTGGACAGCCCGACTTAACCCAGGCGAAGCGGCTACCCCCTTGTCGACCCACGATATTGCACCCTAGGGTCCCTCCCACGTTCGCACTGAGCAACTTTCGACCACCGTCCCGATGGCGCGGCCCATCCCCCGGACGACCGATGGAGGGCACAATGCCGGATCGACTACAAAGCTATCGCAACCAGGTGAGCGATGCGGTGGATGCGTGGCAGGCCAATGTCTGCAACCCCTATATCATCGCCTACAACACGGCGTACAAAAGCTACAACGACACTTTCAAGAAGCAGAATGACAGCGACAAGGCGCGCGCCGAGCTGTTCGTGACCGCCGCGGCGATCCTGCCCGGATCGATCCTGATGGCGACCGCCGCGACCTCTTCGCTGCGGGTGCTGGCCAATCGCGGCGCGCTGCGCCTGCTGGCGGGGCGTAGCACCACCCGCGCGCTGAACGTCTATAATGCGGTGGCCGCCAATGCGACCGCCACCTTCGCGATCGGCAAGGCGCTCGACATCGTCAAGGACGAGACGGGCAAGGTGATCAAGGACTCGGTCGTCAAGGCGATGAGTAACAGCCGCGACCTGCTGGCGACCGATCCGCTCAACCGCGACAAGCAGCTCAACTCCTGGCTGATCAACCACAAGCTGCTGGCGTTCGAGGCAGCCGACGCGATCGAGCGCAGCGGCTCGCTGAGCGAGCGCGACAAGGCGCGCGCCTATGACTCCTTGCGCGCCGCGCCGATCGCCAACAAGCCGAAGGGCAAGATCGATCCCGCCCGGCTGGCGCCCAAGATCGAACTCGGCTTCTATATGGTCTGGGTGCTCGATTCCGACGAGCTGGTGACCCAGACCATTCCGGGCAACATGCACAGCCTGACCAGCAAGCCGATCGATGCGCTGCCCAGTTCGCGCGATTATCCCCGCGGCAATACCGATCCCTCGCGCGGCCCCGTGCAATGGGTCGGCGTCACCCGCCCGGGCGGCGATGTCGAGGATCAGATCGACAAGGTGCACAAGCATGTGCGCGGCAATGCCTTTTACGCCCCCGGCGGCTGGTTCGGCAAAAGCGATGCCGGCCAGGCCCGGCTGAAGGAGGTCGCCGCGGCCGAGCGCACCCTGACCTGGCTGTCCGACATGACGCAGCCGCTGGCGCCGCTGGGGTTGCGGACGTGACCCGCGCGCTGGTCGCCGGGCTGGTCCTGCTCGCCGCGTGCAGCGAAGGAGCGAGCCAGCCCCAGCCCAGCGGCGAGGCGCTCGCTCAGATCCGCGCGCAGGTGGAGGGGCAGCGGCAATGCGCACCGCTGCTGTCGGGCACATGGCCGATCGAATTCAGCGCCGATGCGCTGAGCGGTGCCAAGGTGGACGCGCTGGTCGCGGCCGGGCTGGTCCGCCGTGTGGCCTTGCCCGACACCGGCGATCGTCCGCGCGTCCGGATCGAGCCAACCGAGGCGGGCAAGCGCGACCTGTGGCTACGCCGCCTCGACCCCACTAGCCCGGCCGAGCCTCTCCTCTGCTATGGCCGCAAGCAAGTGGTCGCGGTCCGCCCCGAGACACGTGATACCGGTGCTGCGACCGGCCCGACGGTCAAGGGCGAGGTGCTGCGCTACGACTATCGCATCGTCCAGCCGCCCGCCTGGACCCAGCGTGCCGACATCCGTGCCGCCTTCCCCTTCCTCACCCGTCAATTGGACGAGATGCATAGCGCCGAGCAGGCCGCCACGCGCGAGGGTGATCGCTGGGTGCTGAACGGGGACACCGGGAAGGACGCCAGCGCCGAACTCCCTGCCGATCAAGGCTTTTTTCCGTAGGCCTGTCGACATATCGACATGCCTACAAAGTCCTAGGATTGTATACTATTGTCTTTCATAGCGGTGTGATTGCGATATCATGCCGCCATGACAATTTCTGATGGCACTCCACTCCGCTCGCTGACCCATCGCGGCAGGAGGGGGCGTCATGCGATCCTGCCCTTGCTGATCCTGCTCGCCGGTGCCGCGACGCCGTCGCCCGAGACGATCCATAGCCGTGGCAATCCGATCCTCAGCGATGGTCTTTTCTATTCGACCGACCCCGCGCCGCTGGTCGATGGCGATACGCTCTGGATTCTAGCGGGTCGCGACGAAGCCCCGGACGGCGTCAACGACTTCATCATGAACGAGTGGCAGCTGCTGTCGACCAACGATCCCACCAGCGGGCGATGGCAGCACCATCCTGCCATCGCCCGGCCCGAGACCGTCTTCGCCTGGGCCGAGCCGGGCCGCGCCTATGCCGGCCAGATGGTGAAGGGACGCGACGGCCGCTTCTATCTCTATGCTCCGGTCCTGCAGCGCGAGAGCCGGAGCCAGGCCAAAGACCGCTTCGCGATCGGCGTGGCAGTCGCCGATCGGCCGACCGGTCCCTGGCGCGATGCCCATCCCGCCGGCCCCATCATCTCGCAGGAGACGCCGGTCGCCAACGACATCCAGAATATCGATCCCACCGTCCTGATCGACGATGACGGCCGCATCTATATCTATTGGGGCACCTTCGGCCGGCTGCGCGCGATGGAGCTGGCGGCGGACATGGTCACCCCCAAGGGGCCCGAGCATATCGTCACCGGCGCGATCGGCTTCTTCGAGGCGCCCTGGCTGATGAAGCGACGCGGCACCTATTATCTGCTCTACGCCGCCAACAATGCCGGCCCAGACAGCCCCTGCACCCCGACCCTCTACCATGCGTGCCAGGCCTATGCCTCGGCTCCATCGCCGATGGGTTCCTGGACCTATCGCGGCGTGATCCTGCGCCCCGTCTCCTCCACCACCTCCCATGCCGGCGCGGTCGAATTCAAGGGGCGATGGTACCTCGCCTATCATACGGCGGATGCGAAAGGCGGCGGCCATTTCCGCCGCTCGGTCGCGCTCGATCCGATGACATGGGACGACAGCGTCTCCCCCGCCGCCGTTCGCCCGGTACAGCCAACCAAAGCCCCCGGCCCACCGCCACGCCCCACGCGCAATGTCGCTCCGAGCGCCTCGGCCACCGCCTCCAACGCGCCGGTGCCGGTGCAATATTGGCTCGCCGCGCTGAACGACGGTGTGGTGCGCGCGAACCCGCTACCGCCCGACATGTGGAGCAACTGGACGAAGCAGAACCCCGCCACCGCCTGGATCGAATATCGCTGGCCCCACCCCGTCACCCTGAACGCCAGCCGCATCCGCTTTTTCGCCGATCATCCCGCCGGCTCGGACGAGGGCATTGCCCCGCCGGCGGCCTGGCATCTGGAATATTGGGACAAGGGGTGGCGGCGTATTACGGGCACCTATCACACGGGCGTGGATGGGTTCCAAGAGATTCGCTTCCGCCCCGTCACTACCTGCTCCCTACGCGCCGTGCTCAATGCGGCGGGCACGAAGGATCGTCATGCTGGTCTGGCGGTTGAAGAATGGGAAGCTCTGGCGCCGAGTGTGCAAATTTCATTTAGAAAATCAGGCACGGGTCGGGCCGCTGCTGTCCAGGCTGAGTGACATTCGGCGCATTTGACGCCTTTCTGATGACACCAACGGGCACGATCAAATGTGATGGTCGGCTTAATAGACCATTATCCGGGCACCTCGGATTCGTCAGTCAGAAAACGACTGCCAACTGCCCAATCCGGCCCTCGTTACATGCAGGTACATACACTATTAATATGATAAAAGACATTATCATATTTACGCACCTTGTTGTGCGATAATTATTGGGGCTTTGCTATGCCAGCGGCCTTAATTTCCTGATCTGCTGCGTCAAATGAAGAAGCCGCATTAGCTTGAGGATTATAATAGCGGTCTACGCGATTATGAAGGCGATTTTGAACGCGGGTTGCGATGCGGCTCTTAATGCGGTTTAACGGCGCGATATTAAGCGTGGCTTGCGCACGTGTTTGCCGCTGTCCAACTTGTCCGTTGGTGGTGGTAACCGTCTGCCCAACTTGCCGACTAACCGATTCTAAGGGTGGCACGTCTTGCTCTTCGGCCTGACCATTATGATCTTCAGCGGCAGCCGGGCTTAGCGCTATCAGACAAAAAGGGATCAATATGCCCTCCCACCTCATGGCGCGGCCTTCAGTCGCACTTGGTCAATTTGACCCGAAACACCCCCAACGGCATCGGACGCCCGGAGGAACAGTGTCAGCATTTGTACCGGGCAATCAGCGGGCACCGAAAACATACCGGAGAACCGCCCCTCCGCTGTTCCCGAAGACGGCACCACAACTTGTCCCAGCTCCCGTCCACGCCAGCAGCTTAATGACCAATAAGGCGTAGAGTCCGAAGGCTGATCGATGCCCCGGGATAATCCCTCAATCTGATACCGACCAGGTAGCAAGAATTGCATCTGCTGCACGACGCTTCCCCCTACACTCGAAGGTGCTACAAAATTCAGATAGCTCTTGCCTGCCTCGGTATCAATCGAGGCAGACACACTGGCGTCGTTCGAAATTACCCAATCGAAGGGCGTCGGCGCTTCGAGATGCATTGCAAATTGGGGATCACGCGAACTCCGACGATCAGGTGAACGTCGTAGTTTGGAATAATAGTTCCACGCCGACAGAGTTTCGTTGACTTGGATTAGCCGTGTAATTGCAGCACGTTCATCATCCGCTGGGACAGTGACACGAGATCGATGCAAGTCAACGAACAGCGAGATCACTGATTTGGGGTCGACGCCAGCATTTGCGACATAGCTCACAAAATCATTGGCCCATTGCGGCCGCTTTGCTAGCGTCTTTACCAAGTTTCGACGTACTTCGCCTTCGGAAATCGCTCCACTCAAGACCGGGAACAGAAGATCAGGAGCCGCTTTCGAAGTCCGTAGCGCGACATCGTATTCATGCAATGTTCGAGGTATGTCGCCGCGAGCTATCGCGTCTTCAATAGTCCATAGCTGGACTTGTAGATCGCGTCGCGACAAAGTGTTCGCGTAGTCGAACAGCAAACGCGCCTTTGCTGTATCACCGCGCAGTTGGGCCTGCAAACCAAGCGCCGTGACGGCCTGCACTGCCATCGCATCTTGCAATAAAGCCCGCTGCGCCAACCGAGTTACTTCGAATCTCGTACTCGCCGACTGATCTGCCGCGAATTTTGTCGCGGCCAGCGTTGCCGTGATACGGCCATTCCCTGGCGCAAGCTTGTGAGCCAGAACCGGATTTGTATTTTGGGTTGTCAGCGCAAGGCTATATGTAATGGACTGATAGCCCAAGACTAAAGTCAACAGCGCCAGCACGGCACGCACAGCACAATCACCTCGCGACCAGCGAAACAAAGGACTGTGCCGCTTTGCCATGATCATGCTGCCGCTTTACTATCGCGGCCGTAACCGTAACCGTATTCATAACCGTAGCTGAAATGCGCCTTGCGGGCCTCGAACTTGGTTAAGACACTGCCCAGAACGTGCGCATTGGCGCTGGCCAAGCGGCCAAGGGCAGTCTTGACCAAGGTGGCCCGGATACCGTGCGATTCCACCGTATAGATGACACCCTCAACGCGGCTCGCGATCAGTGGGGCATCGGCAAGTCCCATCACCGGCGGACTGTCGATCAGGACGTGATCATAATTCTCGAGTAACCGCTCAACTAACAACCCGAGGCGATTGCCAGTCAGCAACTCAGCCGCGTTAGGCGGAATCGGACCGGCAGACATAGCGGTAAAGCCCAACTCGCTCATGGCGAAAGTCATGGTCGAGATATCGTCGTCGCCGGTGAGGAAATTGCTCAAGCCGCGATCGTGGCTCACGCCGCCCAGATGATGGACCGAGGGGGAGCGCATGTCGCCATCGACGAGGATGACCCGGCGGCCTGCCCGCGCAAGGGTCGTCGCCAGTGCAAGCGCCGTGGTCGACTTTCCTTCGGCAGGTCGGGTTGACGTGATGGCGAAGGATCGCGGCACACCATGCTCGGTCGTAAAAGCGAGGTTCGTCTGTATCGCAAGATACGCATCGACGATTTCCGACTTTCGGTCCTTGAGCGCATCTTGCGGCGTTTCCCCCTCGACCTTCGGTACAGTGCCGAGCAATGCCAGCCCGAGCTGCCGTTCCACCTCGCCCGGATCCGCGATAGCTTCGTCGATCTGCTCGAGAGCAAGCGCCAAACCCGCGCCCAGCAGAAGCCCGGCCAGAATCGAGGCCGCCAGATTGAGCATAAGACGAGGGCTGGAAGGCTTCTGCGGAATATCGGCGGGGTCGACAATGGACACATTGTTGACGCCTACGCCACCGGCGACACCGATTTCCTTGAAACGTTGAAGCAGTCCATCATACAGTGCGCGGTTGGTGTCCACCTCCTGCTGATAGATGTTGTACTGGATCGAGCGACGACGCAGATCAAGATAACTCGCCTTCAGCTGGTTCACCTTCTGCAGCAGCGCGCTTTCGCGCTGCTGCGCTTCGCGGTAATCTGCAGCGAGCGAACCGGAAACACGGCCCTCCTCGCGCGCGATCGAGCGATCCAGCTGATTGATTTGCGACTGGAGTGCCTGCGCTGCGGGATAGCCCGGTTCGAAGCGGACCATCAATTGCTGATATTCCGCAGCCAGCTCCGCCCGACGCTGCCGCAGGTTGTTGATGGCCACGTTACGCAGCGCCTCGGTCGATGCGCCCGCACGACCGGCCTGTGCATTACGCGCCTCCGCCTGGATGCGATCCGCCGTCGCTTGGCTCAGTGCCGTGTTAAGTGCGGCAAGATCGTCGGCCACGATCGATCGCTCGGAGGTGACACGGTTGTCACCCGTCGTTTGCGACGGCAGATTGATGATCTGTTGTGCCGAGGCGTAACCGACTAGCTGACGTTGTGACGCATCGAGCCGTTCCTTATAATCGGCCAGTTGGCGCTGAAGGAGGTTGCGTCCGTAGGACGTCGCTTGGATCTTACGCTCAAGATTGGTCTGAATGAAGTTTTCTGCCCAAGCATTGACAATCTTAGCCGACAGATCGGCACTGGGGCTGGTGAAGTGTAAGTCGACCAGTCTCGAAAGTCGTGTCGGATCGACACTCAATCGCTTCAGGAGTATTTCACCCGCAACACGCTGCCGCTCGGCGCGGCCCGATGCCGGGTAGCGGCCATTGACCTGCTGGAAAGCCGGCTCGTCACTGACGGCCCCGAAGAGCTCGTAGAATTTGGGATCGTCAATGAGACGCAGCTGCGACGCCACTCGTTCGGACAACGAGCGGGACTGCAGCAATCCGTATTGCGTCTGATAGAATTCCTGATCCGCTACGCTCGCTTCGCGATCAACCCCCTGGATGTTGGTGACCTTATCGGCCTCGCGCGAAATCTCGATGGTCGCGGTAGCCGTATATTTGGGCGTCATCAGCAAGGTGATGATTAATCCCAAGAGTACACAGGCGACTACCGAGCCAATGATAACGTAACGCCAACGCAATGCGATGCGCAGATATTGTCGCAAAAGCGGCAGGCGTTCGCCCTGCGCCGCAGCGGGGTCGACAGGCGTGATGGGGTTGGCGCGGGGGGAAAGCGTATTCATGTCTACCAACAACCTTAATTCACGATCGCGATGAGCGGCGCGGCAAGCAGTGGTGCAAGCGACACGAAATCACGGAACAAGCGACGCTGCGGGCTGTCGCCCACAACAATCACATCATTCGCATAGATGGCGGGGTCGTCATAAGCGCCACGACGAATGGCCCCGATATTATAGAGCCCGGCCATCTTGCGCCCATTCACCGTCCGAAGGATCACGACATCATCCTGACGCGCAAATTCGGACAGCCCCTTGGCGGAGGCGATCGCGCGCAACAGCGTCATCTGGTTGGTGACGGGATACAGGCCTGGTTCGACGACCTGTCCGTCGATCGTCGCCACTTGGCTGACTGAACTCTTGATGTTGACCGTGACGTCCGGGTTCCGAACATAGCGCCCACGCAGAGCAGCCTCGACAGCGCTGGCAAGCTCACTGGCGGTCTTGCCGCGGGCGTCCATCGTCCCGACCAGCGGCATGGAAATCCGCCCGCTGGCATCAACCTGCATCTCGCGGCTCAGTTCGGGGACGTTGAAGACGTCGACCTGAATGGTGTCGAGCGGCCCGATCAACGACGGCCGGTCTCCCGCCGTCAGGTCGCCGCGCATCGGAGCAGGCAACGTTGCATCATTCTCGACGACGGTAAGCCGGGAGGTGGATTGCAACGGTTCACGTTCAGCACATGCCGACAGTGCAACGGTCAGCGACAAGGCAGCACAAATGATACGCATGCGGTATGTAAAAGTCCTGATCGTCAAGCAGCCGGTCCGCTATAGAAGCGGGTGTACGTCCGGTAAAGCCAAGCTTGCGCGTTACGCTCTGGCCCTATCAGATGCTCCCTTGGACAACCAAACCGCAGCCAGAACGAGCAGTGCCATAACCGTTGGCGTTCTTGCAGGATAATCGAAAATGCTGGCCAGAAGGATAAGAAAAATCATCGCGGACCCCAGTCGCGCCGTCAGCCGCACCCGATTTTCCTTGTCACGCCATACTCGAAAGCTCGCCCATCCCCACCAGCCGATGCCAGCGACCAGCAAAACTAGACCGGCCATGCCTGTATCGAGCACGATCTCCAGAAAATCATTATGCGCATGATTGAAATAGGTCGGCTTCAATAATTCAAACGGCTCATGCATCCTGAATAGAGGATCAAATCCACCCAATCCGCTACCAATGGGAAAATAAATTCGGATCATCTCAATGACGATGGGCAGACCCCGTCGACGCATATCCTGACCGGCATCCATGGCCATGGCCCGGTCGATGGATACCGCGCGGTCAGCTGCAATGCTTAGCAGCACAACAATAACTATGACGGTCACGCCGCCAGCGATTAAAGTTGGGAAGAGCCATTTCGGCCCCCGATGCAGCATCTGGCGAATCCGTCGCCATGTCAGGCCAAAACCGATGGCCAATGCTAAGACGCCAAGGAGCAGGCCTGCGCGCGAACCAGTGGCAAGGATGGTCAGCGTGAACACCAGAATGAGGCCCAGCGCGGTCACCATCCGCCATATAGCTCCCGAGCCATTCCCAAATGCCCATACAGGAGCGACAAGACAGCCTAAAGCTAGCAGCAATGCATAATGGTTGCGGTTGGCAAAGATGCCGCTAACCTGCCCGGGCGTATCGTTGATGAGCGGATTGTTGAAGGCTGCCCCCGCGAACTGTGCCAAACCCGGCAAGGTTGCAACGGCGATAAAGGTCAGAAGCATGCCCGGCAGCCACGTCACCTCTCGCTCGTCTAGCCCTATGATCAGAACAAGAATCGCGAACGGCACGACCAGCGAAGCGGCGGCATTATAAGCTGCCTCCGGCACGATCGCTAAAGGACGCCAAGGCTGGCTCTCGCCCGCAAGCACGGCGGCACGTTCGAATATCGCCCTGCCTGGAAGAGACTGCCACACCCCCGGCGGCAGCGGTACCAGCTGCAGCAAAACAAGCCCTAATACCGCTAGCAACAGTGCCGCGACGGGCCTCACGTCGTGGATGGACGGCCGCTTCATCATGAGTAATGCCCCAGTCAACACCAGCCAGGCAGCCGTGCGTACCAGCACTTGGCCGAGTGCATCGGGTCGCGATGCACCCCCCGCCAGCCACAAAACCCCGAGTAACGCGGCGAGTGTGATCACTGAGCCACTAATGCTGACGGACGTTCCTGAACGATAGGGTATGCGCATAGGATTGCGCCTTTACGCTAACAGAGGTCCGAACGAAACCACCGCAACGGTCGCGCGATTGCAATCCCCCAATCGCATCGCTACCAGCGCAGCTATCCATGATGCGTCCTTCTGCGTGGTGAGGGGCGCTCGACATGCCGCCCTACCGCCTAGCAATAGTCGTCACCTATTTTTGTTCTGGAGTAACCATCTTGGACCGGCCGTTCATTCACCAGACCGCCGACGTCGCCAGCCAAGCTATAGGTGCAGGCACCAAGGTATGGCAGTTCTGTGTGGTTTTAGCGGGCGCACGAATTGGCACGAACGGTAACATCTGTTCACACTGTTTCATCGAGAATGACGTCATCGTAGGCGATAACGTCACCGTAAAATGCGGCGTTCAGCTTTGGGACGGAATCACGTTGGAAGACGATGTCTTTATCGGCCCCAACGTCACTTTTACTAATGACCTACACCCGCGATCGAAGCGCTATCCTGACAGTTTTGCGCGCACTCTCGTGCGTGAGGGTGCCTCGATCGGGGCCAACGCGACCATCCTGCCGGGCGTGACGATCGGCAAGCACGCGCTCGTCGGTGCAGGCGCCGTCGTCACGCGGTCGGTATCCGATTATGCCATCGTGGTTGGCAATCCCGCCACGATCATCGGCTACACCAATACCGATGCGCGCCCCGTGCCAAGCTCCCGCCGCGAGCCGAGCACCGCGACCGAAAGCATCGTTCCCGGCGTGACGCTGCATGAGTTGCGCGTAGCGGCTGATCTGCGTGGCAAGTTGAGCGTCGCCGAGTTCGGGATCGACATCCCGTTCGAGCCGAAACGCTACTTCATCGTCTATGACGTACCGAGCCGCGAAACGCGTGGCGAACACGCTCACAAGCAATGCCACCAGTTTTTGATCTGCTTGCGAGGTCAATGCGTCGCTGTGGCTGATGACGGGGCTTCTCGCCAGGAATTCTTGCTCGATCGCAAGAACAAGGGGTTGTATATGCCGCCCATGATCTGGGGCACGCAGTATCAATACTCTTCGGATGCAATATTACTCGTATTCGCCTCAGATCATTATGACTCCAACGATTATATTCGCGAGTACGATCAGTTCCTCAGCTTGATAGGACGAAAAGTGTGACCCAAGAAGTGTCCTTCCTCGACATGAAAGCGCACCTCGCCACGCATCGCGAGGATCTCCTGCAAGCTGCGGCGAACGTCCTGGACTCCGGATGGCTCGTCTTAGGCCGTGAGACGGCGACGTTCGAGCAGGAATATGCCGATTACTGTGGGACGAAGCACTGCGTCGGGGTCGCCAACGGCCTCGATGCCTTGTCTCTAGCGTTGCGGGCACTCGACATCGGTCCAAGCGACGAAGTGATCGTTCCCGCCAACACCTATATCGCGACATGGCTGGCCGTCAGCCATGTCGGTGCCACGCCGGTACCGGTCGAACCGGTCGAGGCGACCTACAATATGGACCCCGCGCTGATCGAGGCCGCGATCACGCCGCGCACACGCGCCATTCTGCCGGTCCACCTCTATGGACAGGCGGCCGATATCCCCGCCATCAAGGCCATTGCGGAACGCCATGGCCTTGCCATTCTCGAGGACGGCGCGCAGGCGCATGGTGCCGAATACCATGGGGTCCGGATCGGGACCGGTGACTCTTTGGTCGCGTGGAGCTTCTATCCCGGCAAGAACCTAGGCGCGATCGGTGATGGCGGCGGGGTGACAACCGGCGATCCGGCGATCGCCGACAGGCTGGCGATGCTGCGGAACTATGGTTCGCGGGTCAAATATCACAATGACGTGATCGGCTATAACAGCCGCCTGGACGAGTTGCAGGCTGCCATGCTGCGAGTCAAGCTTCGTGCGCTCGACGCCGAGAACGCTCGGCGAAAGGAGATCGCCGCCCGGTATCTCGATGGTCTGCGTGGCGCGAATGTCATCTTGCCCACGGTGCCCGACTGGGCCGATCCGGTGTGGCACTTGTTCGTCGTCCGCCATGCCGATCGCGATGGTCTGGCCGCACGCCTGAAGGCAGACGGCATCGCGACCATGATCCATTATCCCGTGCCCCCCCATCTGCAGCCCGCCTATCGTGACGCCGGATATGCAGAAGGCAGCCTGCCGCTGACCGAGCGCATCCATCGCGAGGTCTTGAGCCTGCCCATCGGGCCGGCTCTGTCGAATGACGAGGTCGAACGGGTCATCGACGCGGTACATCGTCACGCCTGAGCCCATTCCATGTCGCTGTTGAAGACCAGCGCCCTGAACGGCATTGCGGTCGTTGTTCGCACGGGCACCTCGCTCGTGCTGAACAAGGTGCTGGCTATCTATGTCGGCCCGGCCGGATACGCATTGATCGGTCAGTTCCAGAACGCCCTGACGATGGCGATCACCTTTGCGACCGGGGCAACGGGCAACGGGGTAGTCAAGCTGACCGCCGAATATACCACGGATGTCGAGCGACAACGCAGGATGTGGCGTACGGCGGGGCTCCTGGTCTTCGTGACGTCCCTCATCGGTGCCGGGATGATCCTGGGGTTCCGGGAAACGCTGGCGGCGACCTTCCTGCACGACGTCGGATATTCCGGCGTCTTCGCCTGGCTGGCGGCCTGCCTTCCCCTTATCGCGAGCAACGCGCTGCTGCTCGCGATCATGAATGGAAAGAAGGAGGTCCGCCGCTTCGTCGTCAGCAACATCGGCGGCTCGATCGTCTCGCTGCTGGTGACGGGCATTCTTGCGTGGCAGTTCGGCCTGTACGGTGCCCTGGTCGCGCTGAGTGTGAACCAGGGCATTCTCCTGCTGGTCACCTTGCAGCAGGCGCTTGGCACCGACTGGTTCGACTGGCACTCGCTCGTAGGTCGGATCGACACCAAGGAAGCCCGTCGGCTGGCAAGTTTCGTCGTAATGGCCGCCACCACGGCCATCGTGTCGCCACTCAGCCAGATCCTCGTGCGCAGCACGCTGGTCGACCGGTTCGGCCTGACCTATGCGGGGTATTGGGATGCGATGTGGCGCATCAGCGCACTCTATCTCACGCTCATCACCACCACCCTGTCGCTCTATTATCTGCCCCGAATCGCCGAAATCCGGCGATGGCCCGAAATGCGGCGCGAGCTCCTTCTGGTCTATCGTACCGTGCTTCCACTGGTGATCGTCGCGTCCATCGCCATCTTCCTGGCTCGCGACCTCATCATCTCGCTTCTGTTCGCCAGCGATTTCCGTCCGATGCGCGTCCTTTTTGCGTGGCAGATGGCCGGGGATGTCGTGAAGATCGGATCCTGGCTCCTGGCATTCCTGATGATCGGGCGCGGCTTGGTGAAAAGCTTCATTGCGACCGAGATCATCGCGGGCCTCATGTTCTGGCTGGCAACGATCGTCTGCACGCACCTGTTTGGCTTCAAGGGGGTCGCGATCGCCCATCTGGTGACCTATAGCACCTACGCCATGGTCGTTGCCGCCCTCACCATCTCAACTCCCGGGCGGCGCATGGCCATGTTTCCGCCCGATACACAGGACCCGGCATGAAAATCCTCATTCCGATGGCAGCCTTCGGAACGGCCGGAGGCGCGCGCGTCCTGTCGCAGCTCGCCAATGCCTGGATCGATGCAGGGCATGAGGTCGACATGCTGGTGCCGCGCACCGCGGGGCACCCCTATTTCCCGACCAAGGCACGCATTCTGCGGACGGATATTCGCGGCGCCGTAGAGGTCAAGGCCGAACCCGAAGGCCCCGAGCGGCCCGGGCTTCACAACAATTTCGCACTGCGTGCCGGTCTCGCACGCATCGGCGGTCGTTATGACGTCGTCCTGGCCAATCACAACCTAACCGCCTGGGCCGTGGCGCTGGCCAGCGTGCCCCGCCATGCACGGTTCTATTATATCCAAGCCTATGAGCCGACTTTCTGCATCGATCCCTTTGCACCGGGCCGTTACGCCCTTGCCCGCCTGTCCTACAACCTGCCTCTGACCCAAATCGTCAATGCGCCATCCTATCCGGGCCTCGAAGACCGACCCGTAATATCCTGCGGCATCGACTTGTCGGTCTTCCATCGTCGCGAAGACCCGGTCCGTTTCCGCCAGGATACGCCCATCGTGTTGGGGACCATTGGCCGCACGGAACCGTGGAAAGGCACACGATACGTCCTCGAGGCGTTTGAACAGCTTCATGCCCGCGACCCTCGCTATCGCCTCCGCGTCGCGTTCGGGAATTTGCCGGAGGGCTGGAGCCATTCAGCGGCAGACGTCGTCATGCCGCGCGGGGATGCGGAACTCGCCGCCTTTTATCGATCGCTCGATATCATGGTTGCCGGTACTTATGGACTCAACGACAGTCCGCACTATCCAGTGTTGGAAGCCATGGCCAGCGGCGTACCCGCGGTTAGCACCGGTTACAGGCCCGCTGATGAGAGCAACTCCTGGCTATATCCGGCTCGCGACACGGCCGAGCTGGTCAATGTGATTGCCGGGATCGAGCACGACCCCGATTTGCACGAAAAGATCGACCGTGCCCGGACTGCCGCCGAGGCGTTTGGCTGGCCCGTCGTGGCGAAGGCCATGGAACGTCAGTTCTCCGATACGTTGCAGCGTTATGGACGACATTTGAACCAGGAAGCTCGGTCATGACCGGGCTTGCCGGTTCCGCGGCAGATACCCCCCACGCCCATGTCAAAAATGATATGCCCGAGCGTTTCCTGCTCGTCATCATCATCATCGTGGGATCACTGATCGCCGGACTCAAGCTCGCGGGTCCAGCCCCCGATTATCGTAACTATCAGTCCCAGTATCTGATCGACTCGATTTCGCCGCTATCCTTCATATGGCAGGCGAGCGATCCGCTGTACCACACCATATCGCACTTTTCCGCCGTGATAGGTTTTCCATTTGAGACCTTTGTGGCGTTGCTTGCGATCTTTACCTGCACCTTGAAGGCCATATCCCTTTCAAGAACAGATGGTAACCGGCTCGTGTTGCTAGCCCTGTACAGTTCCTACCTTTTCTGGCTTCACGATTACGTTCAAATTCGTATCTCATTGGCCCTAGCGATCGGCCTATACGGAATTTATTCGAAAACAAAGTTCCGTTATCTTTTTTTCCTGATAGCCGCGCTGATCCACAGTTCGTTCGTCATGATCATCGTCGCCTATATCCTGATCTTCGTAGGCACGCGGCGACCCGTCGTTGCGGCGATCGCAGGACTGGTCTTTGCAGCCGTGCTTTTCTCACAGGATATATTTACCCAGACGTTGCAACGCGTAAACGAATATCAGGATTTGACCGCGCAGGGGAAATTCAACGAAATCAACATTTTTAGCTTGATGCCGATCGTCATGCTCGCATCGCTGGCCATTGCCCTGCTGAATTTCCGGCGTTTGGAAGGACGGTACCAGGAGCTGATCTTCGCAGCGATCGGGCTTGTCTCGTTCTACGCACTAAGCGGAACACCGGTGTTCGCATTTCGGATGATGGAATTGTTTATGCCCTTCTATCTGGTACTCATGTCGCGACTGTGGCCCAGTAGCAATGTCATCAAGATCCTGGCCGTGATCTACGCTGTCATCGGCTTGCGAGCCGTGTTTTTCTCAATGGACCCGTTGATTGGCGGGAATTTGGTAGCATGACATCCCTTCCCCTTTCGATCTGTGTCGTACTCTACCGGGCTCAGGAGGTTTCCGAGCGGTTTGCCGCCGAGCTGCGACAGTCGCTGGCTCCATTTTCCGATTATGAAATCCTGTTCTACGACAACTCGCCGACCGACGCGCTTCGCGCGATTGCCGGAGAGGATTGTTACATCCATGATCCATCAAACCCCGGGTTTTCCTACGCGAACAACCAGCTGATCCTTATGGCGCGCCACAAGGCGATCCTGTTGCTCAATCCGGACATATTCGGGCTCACACCGTCCTTCTGGACCTCCCTGACGCCGGAACTTCCCAAGGATCGCGTCCTGTTCATCAAGTTGCTGAACGCCGACGGCAGCCATCAGGATTGCGTCGGCCAGCCCGTCGGCTTGAGCCGGGCATTACGGCGTCAGCCGGACTATGCCGATGTTGTTTTGCCCATGCCGATCGGTGCCGGGATCATGGCCTTCATGCTTACGACACGCGCCGTCTTTGCAAAGGTGGGCCTGCTCGACTGCGATTATCCACTTTACGGGGAGGATATGGACTGGAGCCATCGTGCGAACCGGCATGGCATACCGGTCATTTACGATCCACGCTTTTCCCTCACCCATCTCGGCGGCGCTTCCGCCGGTGATCGCTGGTCGCGGGCACAATCCCTGATCCGCAAATATCGCGCCGATGGCATCTTCATTCACAAGCATACCCGGGGCGTTCATGCACTGGCGCTCAAGATGCTTAACAATATCAAAATTTTGCGGGCACGCCTGCGTTGAAAAAATCGATTTTCATTGTCGTGCCGTCGCTCAAGATCACAGGCGGCACCAAGGAAATTGTCACACTGGCCCGTGACATTGCGGCGGCCGGTGGGGAGGCCCGCATCGTCGTCATGTGGCGAACGCAGGACGAAGTGTCCTGCGCTCCGCTGCCGGTTGACTATCTCAGCACGGCCGCAATCAGCCCCAAGCAGGTGATTGCCGGCATGCCGGGCGTCCTGGCAGGCTTCCTGAAATTGAAGAAGCATCATTCCGACGCGCAGTGGATGTTGAGCCACTATGTGACCTATGCCCTCGCGCCCTTCATTGGCGGCAACGCGCTCTGGTTCTTCGTCCAGGATCTTGAATGGACGTTCGTACCGGCCCGCTTTCGCGGAATATTGCGTCGGCTCATCCTGTCGACACTGACACGAGGACGCGCGCTGGCGGCAAACTCCTATCTCGCGAGCGCACTCACCCGGCATGGCGTGCGGGTGGCCGCAACGATTCCGATATGGGCCTCGTCGGATTTTCGAGGTAACCTCGATGGCCGCCGCGATATCGACATTGTATTGGTAATGCGCCGGGGCGCGCATAAGCGCGTCGATCTTGCGGAGCGGATACTGGCCCTCAAGCGCCACTCCCATCCGCACTTGCGCATGGCGGTTATCACCCCGAACGACGAGTTCGCCCAGGCATTCCACGGCGATGCGAACGTCGCTATTCTTTTGCGCCCGACACCGGCAGAAATGCGTGCGATCTATGAACGCACTCGCGTTTTCCTTTTGTTGTCGGAGCATGAAGGCTTCGGCCTCCCCCCCCTCGAGGCAATGGGATCGGGTTGCGTCCCGCTTTGCCGCGACGCGGGGGGTGTGCGCGCCTATATGCAAGGCGAACTTGCCGAGAATATTCTCCCCCTCGCCCTCCCCGCCGAAGATGTTCTGGAACGTGCGGTGGCGCTGGCCCATGACGAAAATCACCTCACCCGCCTTCGCATGGCGGCCCGCGAGATTTTCGACGATGGCCTGGAACGGGTCGCGCAGCGGCCGTCCGATCTTTCCGTAAGTGGAATCCTCTGATGTCGCCTCTCGTTACCATTTCGATCGTCAGCCACGGCCAAGGCCACCTGATCAGTCACCTGCTACGGGATCTTGCAAAGACCGACTTGTCGCGCACGGTCATCATCCTAGTCATCAACATTCCAGAGTCGTTCGACTTTCTTAACGAATTTGCGAACCTGCCCATCACGGTCATCAAAAATGACTCGCCTGAAGGATTTGGTGCAAATCATAACAAAGCCTTTGCCCTTTGCACCTCACCTTATTTCTGCGTCGTCAATCCAGACATTCGCTTGAATGGCGATCCCGTCGCAGACCTAATGTCGGCCTTTGACGAGCAGGTTGGCGCATGTGGGCCGTTAGTAATCGATAGCGTCGGGCAACCGCAGGACAGCGCCCGCCGCTCGCCGACCTTCGCACGCCTCTTCAAACGCGCCGTGCTGCGCCGTCGTACATCGGACTATAGCCCGCGTTCGGAACCTATCGCGGTTGACTGGCTCGCTGGCATGTTCATCCTGTTTCGCAGTGACGCCTATCGAACCCTTGGCGGGTTTGACGAGCGGTATTTCATGTACATGGAAGACGCCGATATCGGTCGTCGCCTTTGGCGGTGCGGATGGACGGTGCGGCTAATCCCTAGCGTCAAGGTTGTCCATGATGCGCAACGTGCCAGCCATCGCAGCCTTCGCTATCTGCGCTGGCATGTGCGGAGCGTCACCCGCTACCTCACTGGCTTCTGACTTCTGCTTCGGGCATGAAGAGTAGCATGTGGCGAACATTGATCAGTCGGCGACAGGCCCTGACGAGCCTGTCGGTCGCCGGCACGGCATCGGCTGCGGCCGCGACGTCGGCCGGATGCGTACCGTCGGAGCGGCCTGTGGACAGGGAGGGCCGCCTCGACGTGACAGCGTTCATGACGCCCGCTATGCTCAACGACGTACGCGCCGGAACACTGTCCGTCGACTGCGCAACGGCGTTCCAGGCTGCGATCGACACGGCCTCGGCACAGGATCACTCGACCCTGACCGCCGGAGCTCGCCTCTATATTCCTGGCGGGCGATACCTCATCAAGCGTCCGCTGAAATATGTCTGGCGCGACGACCAGCGGGTGGTAGACGATGGCGACATGCGTCGCCTGACGGTGGAAGGTGACGGCAGTGCGAACGTTGCCCTATTCTATGCTGGTCCCGCCGGCGAGCCGGCTTTGGAGGTTCGCGCGCACAAGGCGGCGCGTGGTGAAGCGCCCTCGCTGCGGCTTGCCATTGCCGGCCTGCGCTTGCGACGCATTCAGGATTTTCACCGCACAGGTACCGGACTGAAATTGGACGGCGTTGAGGGGATCATGCTCAGCGACGTCGAGATATCCGGTTTCAAAACGAACATAGACGCGGTCGACGCCCTGCGGTTCGACGCCAACAATGTTCATATTCTTGGTGGCAGCATCGGGATCAACGCACGCGGTCAGAGCTTTTCCAGCCCCAATGTCTATACGTTCAATGCCTGCAATCTTAGTGGCAACGGCGACACTGCCGCCCGTTTCGAGGGCGGATGCAATATTGCATTTCGATCTTGCTGCTTTGAAGGAAACGGATCCGCAGTTGGCAAAGGCGCCGCTATCCTGTTCCGTAACGGTCCCGCACAAGGCGGAGCGTCAACGCATATCGACACCTGCTATTTCGAAAATAATCTCGTCAGCGCTGAGGTCCTGTTCGACTGGAGTACGGCGGACAGCGGCACCGCCAAGCTGACCGCCTGCACCTTCCAGCGGACTGATGTAGGTCGTGCTTCGCCACATATTGCATTCCGGTCGCCCAAGGGATCGCTGCTAGCACATATCGATAGCTGCGCTTTCAAGAGCTTTGGGGCCTATCGCCCGTCCTCAACCAGACCGACCGTCGTCACGTCGGGAAACCAAAGCGACCTGACCTTCACGGCGTGCTACTTCCAAAATCCCGTCGAGGCGCCACCCTTGCGCAACGGCAGCGGGCGTCTAATCCCCGGCGATGGATGGACGGCATGAACATGACCGGCGGCTTCAAGGAACGATCCAGGATATTAAGTGCGCAATATGTATTGCGAAAATTCTTCTCCCAAGATTCATAAAATATTTGATATGTTTTACCCCCCAACAACAACAGACAGCAGAGTTGAAGAGTAACGTATGAGTGTCGCGATCCGCCTACAAGACCACCGTTGGTCAAAGATAAGGTACCAGCTTGGAGGAGGTATCCTGCTTGCGATCGTGACACCAACGATCATCCGTTATTTTTTTATGGCGGACCAAGAAGGTCTGTATCAACTACTATTCACAATGATATGCAGCTTTTTGGCTATGCTGCTCGGCGTATGGATTTCGCGTAGCATAAATACTTACCCTGGCGTGGAATCGACATCCTATGTCGTGCCGGCAATCTCTACGGCCTATGCCATTTTGCTGCTCGTACTGATAGCGGGTCGCTTTCCTTATAATCGGGCTGTCTTGTTTTCAGGATGGGGCATCAGCATCATCTGGTTTTTTGTCATATACTCTTCGGTGCAGCGCCGGCAGACCCTACGCGTCGGCATCGTGCCTCCCTGCGACGCCAACGCCCTGCAGGGCGTCAAAGGCGTGACAACGTTTCTGCTGGAGAATCCCGAGCATTCGCCCGCTGCCGTGGACGCGGTCATGGCGGATCTGCGCATTCCACTACCGTCCGAGTGGGACGCGGCATTGGCCGATTATGCCCTCAGCGGTATTCCAGTTTATCACCTCAAGCATCTCAAAGAGTCTCTTACTGGACGCGTCGAGCTTGAGCATATTTCCGAAAGCAATTTTGGATCGCTCTCGCCCCGCTTGTCGGTGATGGTTACTAAACGCATTGCGGACTTCCTACTCGCCCTATGCGTTGGCGTCGTGCTTCTGCCGCTTCTGATCGTTGTCGGTCTCGCGATCAGGGGGACGTCTCCCGGTCCCGCCTTGTTCAAGCAAAAGCGAATGGGTCGTCGCGGTATTCCTTTCCTTGTCTATAAATTTCGTACAATGACAGTGGAAGATCCATCCGTCGAAGCCCGTAGTGCTGCAATGACACAAGATGGCGACAAGCGCATTACTTCAATCGGTTACTTTCTTCGTCGAACCAGGATAGACGAACTTCCTCAGATCATTAATATACTTAGGGGCGAAATGAGCTGGATTGGCCCACGCCCCGAAGCACTTGTTTTGTCTCAGTGGTATGAGAACGAAATACCGTTCTACCGTTACCGGCATATTATTCTTCCCGGACTGACGGGATGGGCTCAGGTTAGCCAAGGCCATGTTACAAACGTTGAGGATGTAACTGAAAAATTATATTATGATTTTTATTATATTAAATATTTTTCGGTTTGGCTTGACTTGCTTATTATTATCAAAACCGTCCGCACAGTAATTTCAGGGTATGGTGCACGATAATTTCGCCCCCGTACTGGCGTATCGGATATCCGGCATAGGTAAGGCCTTTGCGCCAGTGTCATCTTCTATTAATGGCCAGATTATGCTCGCATCTCCCGTCCGATTGATAACGCCAACGCGCTTCGGTGATACTCGTGGCTGGTTCACCGAGGTGTACTCGGAGCCAGCCTTCGAAAAGCTCGGCATTACCTGCCGTTTTGTGCAGGACAATCACTCGCTTTCTGTACCGCGATTCACGCTCCGCGGCCTTCATTTCCAGACGCCTCCGCGCGGCCAGGACAAGCTGGTGCGGTGCATACGCGGTCGGATTTGGGACGTCGCGGTCGACATCCGACGGGACTCCCCCACCTATGGGCGATGGGTCGGGGCCGAGTTGTCGGCGGAGAACGGGCATCAACTGTTCATTCCGATCGGCTTTGCGCATGGTTTTCTCACGCTCGAGCCCGACTGCGAAGTGACTTACAAATGTTCGGACACCTATGCGCCGGAGGCGGACGGTGGCATCCACTGGAACAGCGTCGGCATCGACTGGCCTATTCCCGCCGGTGTCGCCCCGGAACTCAGTGCCAAGGATCAGCTGCAGCCGACCCTTTCCGTATTCGACAGCCCTTTTGAATATGACGGCAAACCGCTCGCCTGAAGGATTACATCATCATGCGTATCTTCGTTACCGGCGGGGCCGGGTTCATCGGCTCGGCGCTCGTCCGGCATCTCATCGAAAACACGACCTATGAGGTCCTGAACTTCGACAAGCTGACCTATGCGGGTACGCTCTCGACGGTCGAGCGGGTTGCCGGCAGTGATCGCTACCGGTTCGTCCAGGGCGACATCTGCGACGTCGAGGCCGTGCGCGCCGCGATCGCCGAATTCCGCCCCGACGTCATCACCCACCTGGCGGCCGAAAGCCATGTCGACCGCTCGATCGACGGGCCGGGCGCTTTCGTCCAGACCAATGTCGTCGGCAGCTATGTGATGCTGGCCGAGGCGCGCAGCTACTGGCTGAGCCTAGACGACGACGCCAAGGCGGCGTTCCGCTTCCACCATATCTCGACCGACGAGGTGTACGGCACGCTAGGCGAGACCGGCCTGTTCACCGAAGAGACGCCCTACGACCCGCGCTCGCCCTATTCGGCGTCGAAGGCGGGCTCGGACCATCTGGTCTCGGCCTGGGGGCATACCTTCGGGCTGCCGGTGCTCATCACCAACTGCTCGAACAATTACGGGCCCTATCACTTCCCCGAAAAGCTGATCCCGCTGATGATCGCCAAGGCACTCGATGGCGAGAAGCTGCCCATCTACGGCAAGGGCGACCAGGTACGCGACTGGCTGTATGTCGAGGACCACGTCCGCGCGCTGCAGGCGGTGTTCGAGCGGGGCGAGCCGGGCCGCACCTACAATGTCGGCGGGCATAACGAGCGCCAGAATATCGAGGTCGTGAAGACGCTCTGCGCGATCCTGGACGAATTGCGCCCGCGCGCCGACGGCCGCCCCTATGCCGAGCAGATGACCGAGGTTGCCGACCGTCCGGGCCATGACAAGCGCTATGCGATCGACGCGTCGCGCATCGGTGCCGAGCTCGGCTGGGCCCCGGACGAGACATTCGAGACGGGCATCCGCAAGACGGTCGAATGGTATCTGGCCAACGAGGCCTGGTGGCGTCCGCTGGTCGCCGCCAAGGCGTCCGAGCGTCGCGGCGTGGCCGCCTGATGTCGGGCACCAGCCCACGCGCCATCCTGGTGACGGGCGCCGGAGGCCAGCTCGGCACCGAACTGCAACGCTGCGCCTGGCCGGACGGTTACGAGATCGTCGCAATCGACCATGACACGCTCGACCTGCGCGATGCGGGCGCGATCGCGGCCATCGTCGCCTCGCGGCCCTTCGCCGCGGTCATCAACGGTGCGGCCTATACCGCGGTCGACAAGGCCGAGAGCGATGTGGTGACCGCCTGGGCCGTCAATGCGATGGCCCCGGCCGCCTTTGGCGAGGCCTGTGCGAAGGCGGGCATCCCGCTCGTCCAGGTATCGACCGACTATGTCTTTGCCGGGGACCGGCAGGGCGCCTGGGAGGTGAACGATCCGGTCGCGCCGCTGGGCGTTTACGGGGCGTCGAAACTGGGCGGAGAGCTGGCGGTGCGTACCTCTGGCGCGCGCCATGCCATCGTTCGCACCGCCTGGGTCGTGTCCGCGCATGGCCACAACTTCATCAAGACGATGCTGCGCCTGGCGGAAAGCCGCGACACGCTGTCGGTAGTTGCCGACCAGCATGGCTCGCCGACCAGCGCTGCCGACCTGGCGAACGCCCTGATGACCATCGCGCTGCGGCTGATCGAGGACGAGGCCGCGCCGACCGGCACCTTCCATTTCAGCAATGCCGGGGCCATCAGCTGGGCCGATTTCGCCACGGAGATCTTCCGCCAGTCGGATGCGCGCGGCGGTCCCTCGGCCGCGGTCGTGCCGATCCCCAGCAGCCACTATCCCACGCCCGCGGCGCGTCCCGCCAATTCGCTGCTTAGCCACAGCGCGATCCACGCCGCCTACGGCATCACGCCGCGCGACTGGCAGGCAGCCTTGAGCGACATTCTCGACGAACTGATCGGAGCCACGAAATGAAGGGCATCATCCTCGCCGGAGGCTCGGGCACCCGGCTTCACCCGGCCACCCTGGCGGTCAACAAGCAGCTGCTGCCCGTCTATGACAAGCCGATGATCTATTACCCACTCAGCGTTCTGATGCTGGCGGGGATTCGCGACATCCTGATCATCTCGTCGCCAGAGTTCATCGACAATTACCGCCGCCTGTTCGGCGATGGTTCGGCCTTCGGCCTGACTATGAGCTATGCCGAACAGCCCAGCCCCGACGGGCTGGCCCAGGCCTTCACCATCGGCGCGGACTTTATCGGCGACGACAATGTCGCGCTGGTGCTCGGCGACAACATCTTCTTTGGCGCGCACCTGACTGACCTGCTGGCCAGTGCGGTCGCGCGGCCCAAGGGCGCGACCGTGTTCAGCTACCGTGTCGAGGACCCCGAGCGTTACGGCGTGGTCGAGTTCGGCGAAGGCGGCCGCGCGGTCAGTCTGGAGGAAAAGCCTGCCCATCCCAAGTCCAATCATGCGGTCACGGGGCTATACTTCTATGATAATCGCGTCGTAGAATTCGCTCGCAATCTGAAGCCTTCTGCGCGCGGCGAACTAGAGATCACTGACCTCAACCGCCTCTACATGGAGGCCGGTGACCTCTTCGTCGAACAGATGGGTCGAGGTTATGCTTGGCTCGACACCGGCACGCATGACAGCCTGCTCGAGGCAGGCGAATTTGTTCGTACCCTTCAGCACCGGCAGGGCGTTCAAGTGGCGTGCCTAGAAGAGATCGCCTATGAAATGGGCTTCATCTCGGCCGATCAGGCGCGGGAAGCCGGTGAGCGGTTCAAGAAGACGGCCTATGGTCGGGCGATCCTGAACGCAATCAAGAATTGAATATGTGATCGGGGCGGCTGTGCCGCTCCCATTACTCCCCTACCGGGCTTTCCCCGTATTTCCTGAGCACATCGTTGAATGCCTCAGCCATCAGCGCTTGGAGGCTTCGGCCTTGGCGTCGTGCCATCATGTGCATCGCCAGTGACATGTCGGGCGTGAAGAAGCCTGCGATCTGCTTGCGACCCTCACGGCTAGCGGGGCGGCTGCCCTTTTGATCGTCTCCACTAGTCCCAGCAGCCGGATGGGAAGGGGCAGCAACTGGCGCAGTACGATCGCGCAGATTGGCGAAGCTGGGTTTGCGGCTCATGCAGCGACCTTCCTGAAACGGGGGACGGGCAGGTCTAGTTGTCGACATGTCCACTTGTAGAGTTCACGGATTTCCTCCGCCGCCTTGCCCGCCGGTTCGGTTTCCATGACGGTACGCCCCTCAGCCGAGGCATGACGGTACGCGGCCCGGTCGGGGATCAGGACGGGGCATGGCGGGGTGCCATAGCTTTCGACCAGTTCGCTCGCCTCGGCATAGACGCGCGGGGCGTTGGGGTTGCCGGCGGTGAACACCACGAAGGCCGGTTTGCGCAGTAACTGGACCAGTTTGGCGGTCGTCTGGATCGCCGAGAGGTCAAAGGCGCTCGGTCGGCAGGGGATCAGCACCAGGTCGGCCGCCTCGACTGCGGCGCGGGCGGCGCTGTCGGCGTGTGGGGGCGTGTCGATGACGATCAGCTTGGCCCCCTGCCCCCTGGCCTGTTCGACCTTGGTAGCGAGGCGTGGAGGTGGGCTGTCGATGACTTCGGGGGGCGCGTCCTGGCGCCAGGACGCCCATTGGCTGGCGGTCGCCTGGGGATCGGTGTCGATGATGAGCGACACCTGGCCGGCTTCCTGTCCTGCGGCGGCAAGATGGATGGCCAGGGTCGTTTTTCCCGCACCGCCTTTTTGGCTGATGATCGCGATTGTCGGCATGTCATATGGACTACATGTCGACAGGCCGACGTGTCGAGAAGGAAACGACACATGATGGCCGGATCAGGCTTATTTCGACTCTCCTCCTCCACATCACCAAACCGGCCGAAAGACAGGCTGATGGATCCGCTTGCTCCTTCCAGGGAGCATGGCGTCGGCGAAGCCGGCGCTTCCCGTCATTTCCCCCGGTTATGTCGTTTGCGGTGGGCGTTCTACGGGGTCTCGTGGGCACCAAGGGGCGTCTCACCCGACAAGGGTGAGGCTTTATTCCCCTTTTCAAATAAATTGGGAAGGGGTTCAGGATCGGCATGAGACTCTCGCACGGGCATCTGTCGATCAATGGCAATGCCCAGCCGGGCCAGTACGCGGCCTAGCGCTCCCCCCACGGTGAACTGCGCCAGTTCACGACAGGTCAGTTGCGCCTTGAGCCGTTCCTGCTCCTCGGCCTGCTCCGCCACATGCTGAAGGGCATCGTCGGGCACCGGTGCGGGACGGAGCCAGCGGGGCAACAGCGATAGCAGTCGTTTGGGGACCACCGGCCGATAGGCGTTGGAGGTCTGTTCCCAGCGCGGCCCCGGCCCTTCGCCTTCCACCCGCCGGAACCGGCGCTGGCGGACGAGGAAACCGGCATCTTCCAGAATCTGGAGCGCACGCGCGACGGTGGCGCGGCCAAGCGCGGTCGCGGCCGCCAGTCGGTCATAGCTGGGATAGACACGGCCCGCATTGAGCCGGGCGAGCGTGCACAGCTCCTCATAGACCCGCACCGCGCCGGCCGTCAGGCTGGCCAGCGCCTGTTCGGGGCCGGTCAGCCCCCTACCCTGTCCCCGCGCCTCGCGCTTGATCCGCCGACCGGCATCGAGCGCGGTGCGTGCCATGCGGATCAGCCGGTCGCACTCGCCCTTGGCCGGCGTGGCGAAGAACATGTCCTCGAACGTCCCCGCCTCGATGCTGTCACGGCGGACACGCGCGCCGGTGCGATGGCCCACGCGCACGGATGTCCCCGATCGCGTGGCTGCGGCCTGCGCAAGCGCGCGCGTCGTCGCTTCACCAAAGGTGAACGCCGTCATCTTCCTTCCCCTTATTTCCGGGGCCGGACCAAAAAAAGGACGAAAAAGGGCGTGGCGCGAAGCGCGCATCCTTGAACCGCAGGGGCGACAGGCGTATCAGGAGGGGGTGTGTGAGGCCCCGGATCGACGTTTGGCGACGTCGCTCCTGTAATACCTGGGATGCCCGGCCTTCGTGCCGGGCTTTCCTTTATGTGGTCACGACCGCTCCCATATGCTGCCTTCACAGGTCTCGACCCGCGATATGGGTTAACCTTGCAGTAAATCTCCAACAAAGTAAGCCGTGACGATTCGTGCTTTCGAGTATGAATTCAAAAAAACAGCGCCCGAATTGCGAAATTCGGGCGCGCCATTCGTGCTATCGAATATGAATTCAGCGGAGAGTTCGTGCTTTCAAGTATGAATTCGACCCGACAATTCGTGCTATCAAGTATGAATTGGATCGCGCCCCGCGAATCACGCCTCGATCGATGCCGATGTGATTCGGGGCACCTCCGGCACCTCCTCCGCCAGGGCTGGCGGACGCGCTGTCACGATCACCCGGGCGGAGGGCGCGCGCCGCCCCCGCCCCCTGCCCTCGGCGGGTTCCCCGGCCTCGACATCCTCGATGACTTCGACCTGGTAATCGGGAATGGCGTCGGCCTGCGCGATCGCCTTCATCGCGGCGCGAAAATTGGCGAGCGGGTTCTGATAGCCGATCTGGAGCCGGAAGGTCGCCAGGTCGATCTCCAGCCGCCCCTCCTCGGCGGTCGCGCGCGCCACCTCATAGATGCGCCGTTCGACCGGACCGAGCTGGAAATAGGCCGCGGCATAGGCCAGCACCTGCCGATCGCGCAGGATGGCGCGGTGGAGCCAGTCGCACAGCCGCACCTTGACCGCTTTCAGCCGTCGTTCGCCGGTGCGGGTCTTGGAATAATGCAGCCGCGCCTCGGACAGCCAGGAGAAGAAGCCCTCCTCCCCCTCGCCGCCCGCCTCGATATTGGTCTTGATCTGTGTGCCCTGCAGGCGCTCCAGCGCCTCGGACAGCCGTTGATAGGAGCGCGCCGAATGGTTGGAGCTCGTCACCGAGAACAGGTCATGCGCGGTGAAGATGAAGTCCTGCCCCACCTCCTCGCCGCGCTCGATCTTCCCCGCCATCAGGCTGGCGATGTAGAGGACGATCTCCTTGTCATAGATGGTCGCCACCCCCCGCGCCGAGGGCCGGACGTCGATCGAGACATTGGCGTGATGATAGGTCAGCGGCTTCATCCACGCGGTCTTGCTGAGCGCGAAGAAGGGAAAGGCCATCAGCGAGCGCTCGCCCCGGATCTCGCTGGTCAGCGGGCTGTCGAGGTGGAACAGGTCGCCCTGCGGGCGGGCCGGCGATCGGGGGGGACTGGCGTCCTTCTTGCGCGCGGAGGTGGGCGTACGGGTCATGTTGGATTTCATACTCGAAAGCACGAACTTTGGGGAGGGTCAGCGCCCTGCCCCTTGGGAAATCAGCCTCGTGGGCGGTTGAATTCGTGCTTTCGAGTATGAATTGGGCCGGGGCCGCGGTGCTTCTATCGACGGGATCGCATGGCGCCATCCGGCTGCGGCCAGCGGACGGAAAGCCCCGGCAGAGCGCGGCTTCAGTCCTGCCGGATGCGCAGGCCGGGCCCCCTGCCCCGCAAGAGCCGCAGGACCAGGACACCCAGCCAGAACCACAAGGCCGGCAGCACAGGAAAGACGGCTCCCAGTGCCAGCGCAATGAACAGCGCCGGCAAGCCATGAACCGCCTGGCCATTATAATGGACTGTGCTGCCGCCCATCATGCCGATCAGCCCGAATAGCAGGCTGACGGGAAAGACCAGCGCGAGATGCGCGAGATAGGCGAAGCGCAGCACCGATCCGGCCGCCAGTCGGTTCGCCGTGATATTCTCCATACCCCGCCCCTCTCCGACGACATGTCGACAATCCGACACGTCAGATAATCACCCGCTCCACCTCATCCAGCGTCACCGTGTCCGAGCGCCGGTCATAGAGCTGGGTCGTGCGGGTGGAGGCATGGTTGGCCATCGCGGCCGCGCGCTCGAGGGTGCCGCCATTCTTCAGATAGGCGGTGATCCCCGTCGCACGGAAACAATGGTTGTTGATCGCGGTGCCGATCCCGGCCGCCAGCGCGCGCCGGCGGACCATCTGATAGGCATTGGCCTGGGGTAATGGAGTCTGCGACAGCCGTCCGGTGCCGCGCGCGATGGTGCGGAACAGATAGCCTTTGCGATCTTCAGCCAGCCCGCAGCCGTCGATATAGGCGTGGAGATATTCGTCGAGATTATGGTGGCACGGCATCTCGTGCCGCTTGCCGCCCTTTTCGTGCAGCCGCACCCAGAGGCGACGGTTCTGGACGAACACATCCTCGACCCGGCACGCCAGCGCGGCGCCGACCCGCGCGAAGCTGTAGACCATCAACCCGATCAACGCGCGGTCGCGAAGCCCTATACATGTCGACACGTCGATACTATCGAGCAGCTCGCGCGCCTCGATGGGATCGAGCACCGGCGTCTTGCCACGCCGAACGCTATAGGCCGGCCCGCGTACCGAGATCGCCGGATTGGTCGGCACGACATGACAGCGCACCAGCCAGTCGAACAGATGCCGTATCCCCGCCAGTCGCTGCTTAACCGTCGGCACCGACAGTTCGCGGCCCAGTTCCTCGATCCAGGCCGCGACATGGATGGGTTCGATCTGGGGGAGGGCGACGACACCCCGCTCGGCGCACCAGGCGAGGAAGTCGGACACGCCGCGCGCATAGGAGCGCCGGGTATGGGCATTGCGGATGGTGGCGACGAAGAATTCGAGGAAATGCTTCTGCGCCCGCTCGTCCGCTGCGGTAACGATCGCGGGCAGTTGCAGCGTGGGCGAGGGGAGGGGGGACAGCCGGGCCATGAGACGGCAGCGATGCTAGCAGCCCCGTACCCCTCTCACAAGTCTACGTGTCGCTATGTCGACAATCATACATGTCGGATGAGCATCCACAACGCCATGCCGATCATCATCAGATTTTCGGTTAGCGACAGAAAGCCTAGCGGCACGTTGCTCGATCCGCCGACACAGGCGCATTTGAGCTCGCGTCGGTCGATATAGACAGCCTTGACGACCGACATCGCGCCGATGCCGCCGATGACCAGCGCGATCGGCACCGAGGCCCAGACCGCCACGCCGGCGATCATCAGGACGCCGGCCAGCCCTTCGGCGAAGGGATAGACATAGGAATAGGGGACCCAACGCTTGGCGAGCAGATCGTAATTCAAGAACATGGTCGCGAAGCTCTCGACATTCTGGAGCTTCAGCAGCGCCAGCACCGCCATACTGAACGCGACGAACCATTCGACCGCACGGAGGGTCAGGGGCGTCGCATAGACCGCCTGCGACACCGCCAGCGCCATCAGCGCGGTCATGGCGAATAGCGCCGCGACCGGACGATAGGTCGTGGCCTTGGGATCGGCGACACGCTTGCCGAAAAAGCGGCGCAGATCATCATAGCCGCCCACCCGCTCGCCCCCGATAAAGACCTGCGGCGTGGTCTTCACGCCATGCTCGGCCTTGAAGGCGTCGGTTTCCTCACGGGTCCGCAAGGCATGATCCTCGACTACGTAACCCTGGCGTCGCAGCAGGTCTTTGGCCTTCAGGCCATAGGGACAGACATGCGTGTCCATCACCATACGGTACAGAATTGCGGTCCTGGGGGCGGCGCTGGCCATCGTCCTTCTCCGATCGGGGTGCGCGTCCCATATGGCATCCGTACCATGGTACGGAGTCAAGGACATGGCCGATTGGACGATCGCGGGGCTGGCGCGTGAGGGCGGGGTAGGGGTGGAGACGATCCGCTATTACCAACGGCGTGGTCTGCTCGGCACGCCCGAGCGACCCCAGGGACCGGGCAGGGCGGGCCGCATCCGGCGTTATGGCGAGGAGGATGCGCGGCGGCTCCGCTTCATTCGCGCCGCGCAACAGGCGGGCTTCACGCTGGAGCAGATCGGCGCGTTGCTGGCGCTCGATGCCACCGATGACCGGGCGCGGGTGCGCGAGCTGGCGCGGGATCGGATCGCGGCGCTGGATGCGCAGATCGCCGCGCTGCAAAAGGCCCGCACCTCGCTCGACCATCTGGCGCGGGAATGTGGGAGCGGGGCGGCGGGGCCTTGCCCGATCCTGACCTCCTTCGACCACTAGACATGTCGACAGTCCGACATATCGAAGCCCCCACGATCACCGATATGGGGCGGCGGGATACAATGGCCATCAACCCAACACGTCGGTATGTCGACATGTCGGATCAATCCGTAGGCGAGCCCCCCTTCGTCTTGGCACGCTGCTCGGAGATATAGCGCAACTCGTTCTGCGCCTTTGCGTCCTTGGGATCGATCGCGAGGGCGGCGCGGTACCGCACCTCCGCTTCGTCATAGCGATGCAGTTCGATCAACGCATAGCCCTGACACCGCAGCGCCGCGCCCTGTTGCATGGGCTTGATCCCGGGTTCGGCGATCCCGGCGTCCTCTTCCGCCCGGGTGCAGATGGCCAGCATGCGCGGCCAGTCTTTTTCCAGTCGGATCAATTGGCCATATTCGGTCCGGTACTGCGCATGCATCGGCGCCAGCGTCAGCAGCCGTTCGTACATCGCCTTGGCCTCCGCGATCCGACCGAGATCGACCAGCGCATAGCCTTTCAGATACAGCGCGGTGCAATAACCGGGCAGCAGCACGACCGCGCCGACCTTGTCCCTGGCCCCCATGCCCGCATAGAGGATCGCCTCCTGCAGCGACGTGCCGCAATAGATGCGCCGGGTTTCCGTGGCATGATCCGCCTCATAAGCGGCAATGACCGGCGCAAGGCGATCGAGCGCAGCCTGGGGTCGATGCTCGCGCACCGATTGCGCGGCCGCCTCGATCTGTGGTGTCATCCGGTCTTCCAGCGATGGAGGCTTGGCCGTGGATGGCGCGGGAGCCGCTTGCATCGCCAAGGCCAGCGCCGCGATCAGATACAGCATGATCCTTCCTCTCGCCCGCGCGCCCATTCGGCAGCGTGCCATACCCATAGCCCTGACATAGTGATGGATCGCTGACACGTGCATGACATCCCACAGGATGACATGTCGACATGTCTTCCTATCGACACCTCGATCCTCATGCTCTGCAATTCCCGGCCAACGGAACCAAGCCGCACACGCACCGCTATGCCAGGCATGGCGAATGACGATGACAAGCCCGGCAACGTGAACCACCGTGCCGTCCCCAGCGGACGCTTCGCCCGCGCCGGCGCGTTCGGCCGGCTCGCGGGCGGAGTCGCCGGCGGCATGCTGGCCGAGGGCGCGCGGCGTCTGGCGCAGGGCGAGCGGCCGAGGCTGGGCGATCTGGTCCTCACCCCCGGCAATGCCGCGCGCGTCGCCGACCGGCTGTCGCATCTGCGCGGTGCGGCGATGAAGCTGGGGCAGATGATCTCGATGGATGCGGGCGACCTGTTGCCGCCCGAACTCCAGACCATCCTCTCGCGCTTACGCGACCAGGCCTATCGGATGCCGCCCGCGCAGCTCGACAAGGTGCTGCGTGCCGAATGGGGGGCGGACTGGCGTCGCCGCTTCCGCCATTTCGAGGCCGCACCGATGGCGGCCGCCTCGATCGGGCAGGTCCACCGCGCGACCCTGCCCGATGGCCGAGTACTCGCGATCAAAGTCCAATATCCCGGCGTGCGCGACAGCATCGGCTCGGACGTGGACAATGTCGCGACGCTGTTGCGCGTGTCCAATCTGATCCCGCCCGCGATCGACCTCAAGCCGCTGCTGGCGGAAGCCAAGACCCAGCTCGCCGAGGAGGCCGATTATATCCGCGAGGCGGACCGGATGCGCCGCTTTGCCGAGCGGCTGGCGGACGATCCGCGCTATGTCGTGCCCAGGCCGGAGATGTCGCTGACCACGCCGCTGGTGCTGGCGATGGACTATATCCCCGGCCAGCCGATCGAGACGCTGGTTGAGGCCGATCAGGAGACCCGCGATGGCGCGATGACCGCGCTGATCGATCTGGTCCTGCATGAACTGTTCGATTTCGGCATGATGCAGACCGATCCCAATTTCGCCAATTACCGCTGGCAATCCGATACCCGGCGTCTCGTCCTGCTCGATTTCGGCGCCGCGCGCGACGTGCCGCCCGAGACCGTCGCCTCCTATCGCCGGCTGATCGAGGCGGGGCTGGCGCATGATCGCGACCGCATCCGTGAGATCGCGGTGGAGACGGGTTTCCTAGGCGAGGCGGCGGTCGCCGCGCACCGCCCGGCGGTCGACCGGATCATCGCCGCGATCGACGATACCATGGCGCGGCCAGGCCCCTTCGACTTCGGCGACCGCGCCTTCGTGCCGGTGGTCCGCGAAGAGACGCGTCCGATGATTGCCGACCGCGACACCTGGCACGTCCCGCATGTCGAGACGCTGTTCGTCCAACGTAAGATCAGCGGCAGCGCGCTGCTCTGCGCACGGTTGAAAGCGCGGGTCGATGTGCGCGGGCTGGCGGCGCGGGCGATCGGCGCGGACATACCGTCCGTTTAGGCGTTCCCAGCCGTAACCGTCTCATTCGTGAGACGGTGATGTGTCCAAGATGGGCAGACGGAACCCCTTGATCTAAATTGGCTTCGTCGGGGCGATGGGGTTGTGCCCAACCACGTCCCCTTCGTTCCGCGCCCTCCATCGGTCAAAGTTTCTTATCGTGATGCTGCGCTTTCCCAAGGTGTCGCTGGCGCTTCCGTTCGTGCGGACGCGCAGCTGGCGGACGGTCTTCGTCCTGTTTCGGGTCGTGACCCTGCAGGATGACCATCGCCGTCATGTCCTGCTCTGCCAGTCGGTGCGGCGCCGTTATTCGGTGACGCGGCGGAAATGGCTCTGGGCCAGCGTCCCGTGATCATCAGCCCCCATCCGATGGCCGGCATGGCGCCTCCGTCGACGGACCGCGCGACGCTGGACAGGACGGCGAGCGAGCTGTGCCGCGACTTTTCCATTGCCCACAGCGGGCAGGGGTCCTGGGGTGCCTGGTCGCGGTTGCAGGATCTGCGCGCCGGCGATCCCGCTTTCGTTGTGCGGCGGGGCGAGGGCGGCCTCATTCTGGATACCCAGCGCTGGGACATCAGCGGGGGTGAGGCGTGCTGGCCGACCACCCAGATCCTCAGCCTATCACTGCCCTGGTGGCGCCGGCTGGCCGAGCGTCCTGCGCAGCGTTGCCTGATCCCGCTGACCGCCGCCTGTGTCGCGCTGTCACCCTCGGGCGGGCGCGCGGCGTGGTTCACGCTGGCGGACACTCCTTTGTTCACCGTGGCGGGGCTGTGGCGCGATCATGGCGGTGCGCGCTGTTTCGCGATGCTGGGCTGTGTAAGCGGCCATGCACCCTGGTCCAGCCTGCCGATGATCGTCGCCCCTGAGGACCGCGCGCGGTGGCTGGACGGCGACTGGGACGACCTGTTGACGCTACAGACCGCCTGGTCCCCCGAACGGATCCGCATCGGGCTTTCGGATGCGCCGTCCGCGCCCTATGACAGGATCGACCCGATCGGCACCTGGCAACAGGATCGCGCCATGGGGGCACGCTGACAACAGGACGGAACCGGATTTGACCCGATCGGCGCCACGCAAAGGCTATGGCGTCGCGCTGCTGATGGCGCTGGTCCATATGCTGGCGGTGGGCGACCGTTTCCTGCTGTCGATCCTGATCGAGCCGATCAAGACCACGCTGCACTTGGGTGACGGCGCGATCGGCTTTGTCCAGGGGCCGGCGTTTGCGCTGGTCAACGGACTGGCGGTGATCCCGATGATCATGGCCGCACGCCGCTGGCCGCTCGCCCGGCTGCTCGCACTGGCGCTGCTGGGGTCGAGCCTGGCGACGCTGGCCTGCGGATGGGCGGGGTCGGTCGAGGTGCTGATTGCCGCCCGGATGCTGATGGGCCTGGCGCAGGCGGCGATCGGCCCGGCTGCGATCGGGCTGATCGTCCTGACCATGATCCCGGCGCATCGCGGGCGGGGCATCGCCTTCTTCACCGCCGGCGCCTCACTGGGGCGGGGGGTGGCGATGATCGGGGGCGGGGGGCTGCTCGCGCTGTTCGCGGCGCTCGCTCCGCAGACCGGGATTGCGCCGTGGCGGCTGGTGCTGATCGTCGCGGCGCTGCTGGCGCTACCCTTCATCCTGACCTTGTATCTCTGGCGGGAACCGGTCCGCCATGCCCGTTCCGCGACCGCCCGGATGGGACCGGCGCTGCGAGGGATGATCGCCGACCGGGCCGCGCTCGCCCCGCATATCCTGGCCGCCCTGTGCGGTGTCCTCGCGCTGCAATCGCTGACCAGCTGGTCGGCCAGCCTGTTGATCCGCCAGCATGGCCTGACGCCGCCCCAGGCCGGCCTGCAAGTGGGGCTGGCGATCATGCTGGCCGGCATGGCGGGGCATGGGCTGGGCGGATGGTTGTCCGATCGGCTGGGGCAGGGCGCGCGCGTCGCGCCGGGGTTGATGCTGCTGGGGCTTGGCCTGTGCGGCCTTACGCTCTGGCCGCTGACGCACAGCCCCTCGACCGCGATGGCGCTGGCTGCGCTGACGCTCGCAGTCGTCGGCCTGTCGATGGCGCTGGCCAATGCCATGATCGGGCTTCAGGCGCGGACCGATGCCGGTCTGCGGGTCGAGGCGACCGCGATCTTCCTGATGATCGTCACGCTGCTGGGCACCGCGCTCGGCCCATGGGCGGTCGGGCTGGCCAGCCAAGCGCTGGCGGGGCTGGCCGATGCGGTCGGCATGGTCTTGGGGGCGACCTGTATGCTGGGCTGCGCGGCGGCAGGGTTCGCGGTCCGCCGGGCGCGTTAATCGAGTTCGCGCATCCAGCCGTTCCAGCGCCGCGTCCCCGTCTCGACCGTATCAGCCTGCGTCTGGCGCATGGTCCGGCGATAGCTGTCGGGATCGACCCCGCGATCGGCGCGGAAGGCGCGGGTCAGCGCCCCGGCATCGCCCAGCCCGTAACGGCGCGCCAGGTCGTCCAGCGGGACCATATCCTCGCCCTCCAGCGCGCGCCGCACCGCATCCACCCGGCGCCGGCGGACATGCTGCGCGATCCCGCCAGTGCGCTGATAGAGGCGATAGAGCGTCGCACGCGACACGCCGACCCGCTCGGCGATGACCGCACCGGTCAGGTTGGGATTGTGGATCTCGCGCTCGATCAGCTGCTCGACCGCCTCGCGCCGCAGATGGTCCTGCCGCCGGGCCTCCACCGCCACGTCGCGCGGGCCGCCCAGCGCCGTGGGTAGGAGTTCGATCAGCGCGCGGGCAAAGGCCCCGTCATGCCGGTCGTCCAGCGTGGAGGCATGCCGGACCAGCGATTGCAGGAAATCGCTCAGCATCCCCGTATCGGGCGCACGCACGACCAGCCCGTGCAGCGCGCCCAGGCTGCCCAGCGCGGCATGGATCATGTCGCGCGCGATGCTGACGGTGATGATGTGCAGGCCGTGCGCCTCGGTCCGGTGGCCGCGCCGGGTGTCGAGAAAGACGATGTCCCCCGGCCCCGCCTGCTCGAACCCGCTACGCGCATGGCCGATCAACGTGCCCGCGAGCACATGGTGGAGCACGATATGATCGAACCCGTCGGCCTGCACCCGCTCCTCCCGGGCATGTGCCATGCCCGACAAATACCGGTCGAACAGCAGCATATGGCGAAACCGCCAGCCGGTGACGCGCGCATGAAACGGTCCGTCCAGCCGCTCGACATCGGCACCCTGCGCGTAAAGCTGGCGATAGCGGGCAAAGCCGGTCTCCGCATCCATGCCCTCGCTGGAAAAAGCGATGGTTTCCTTCACCTTGGCTTGTCCGCTCCTGTTGCCGTTTCCTCTACCGGGGGAACGGGGCAGACTAGGGGCTTCCACGTACTGTGTCGCCCTTGAAGAGCAGGCAAAAAGTGAGCATATAAGAGGCAAGGAGTTTGCAGATGCTCGCCGCGTTTCTGGACGATATTCGCGACCACGACATAATCGCCCCGCGTCGCATGGCCGACCGCCTGCGTCTGCCGCTGACCCGGCTGGCCAAGCTGGCGCAGATCAACCGCAACACCATGGCGGCCAAGCCGGGCAGCCCGGCGGTCCAAGCTCGCCTCGGCGAGATCGCGCAGATCATCACCCGCGCGGCCGAGCTTTCAGGGGACGAGGGTCGTGCGATCATCTGGTTCCGGCATCAGCCGCTGCCCGGCTTCGGCAAGACGCCTGAACAGCTCGTCGAGGAAGGCCATGCCGCGCTGGTCCTGCGCGACCTCGATCGCATGGCCGAAGGGGTGTATTCCTGACGGCTCTTGTAGAAAGCCTTTCTACAAGAGCGCGCTATCGCAACCTAGATCGGCACCGGCTTAGCCTTTTGCCTTGACCCATCCCATCCGCCCCCTTCGCTGCCCGCTCTGGCGAATGCTGACCATACGCTATCAGCGCGAACCCTTTTCGGGGGAGGGAGCGCGGCTCCATGGCGGGCGCTGGAATCCGCCGGGGGTGGCGGCGCTGTATCTGGGCACCGACCATGCGACCGCGATCGCCGAATTCTATCAGAGCCTCGCCAGACCCGGCACCCTGGCCCCCTATCGTCTCGACGCCACGGCAATCGCCGACCTGACCGACGGGCGGGGCGGGGCCTGTGACGATAATGTTGCCCGGGCCATGGCCGCCCCATAGAAAAGGATCGCCAAGGTCGAAGGCCGCCTGCCACCAAGTTGGGCACTAGCCGCCAAGCTCATCCCGGTGGCGCCCAAGGTGCGCTGGTTCCATCGGCACAAAATCCGGGCGGCATGGCCCTGGTTCTTTGGCATTGGCGGCGTATCGGCACGGCAGGCGAGGGTGTGCAGCTCGAATTGCTTGATCCGGATGGTTGGCTACTCCCGCACCGTTGAGATGCACCTCACAACCCCCTCCATCTGCGCTACCATTAAATCCTTCTGCACGCTCAAATAACCGGTCGCTTCCATTACCCGTGTCTTAACTACGCCCTGTCGGCGATAATACATCGTTAACGCAGGCATCTCTTTTGGCGAACAAATCACAGGCAATTGTCTCTATTTGGTCATGTAGCAAAGGCGCGATTTTGACGTGGACATGACATCGCCTTCATCGTAGGAAATGTCCGTTAATTGGGGGTTTCAGACATGATGAAGGCAATGCCGCGCGTTCGGCAGGTAAAGGCGCGCGCTCTGGAGACGAGCGCGATTCTGCTCGCGGTGATGGTGGCCGGCCCGGCCTTCGCACAATGCACCCCCGACCCGACGCAGAGCAATGCGACCACGACCTGCACCGGCACCGACAGCAATGGCCTGAAGGTCACGACCTCGGCCACGACAGTGAGCTGCCCCCTTCTGAGTGGTCCATCGACTATGACAGTCTGGATCAAGGAAGGGACGACGAATGCCTTCGAAGAAGCACAAGCCCGAGGAGATTATCGGGAAGCTGCGTGAGGTTGAGATCATGCTGGGCCAGGGCGGGACGACGGCTGAGGCGTGCCGGCGGATCGCGGTCAGCGAGCAGACCTATTACCGCTGGCGCAAGGAATATGGTGGCCTGAAGACGGATCAGGCTCGGCGGATGAAGGATCTGGAGAAGGAGAACGCCCGGCTTCGGCGTGCGATTTCGGATCTGACGCTCGACAAGCTGATCTTGCAGGAGGCGGCAAAGGGAAACTTCTGAGCCCCGCACGGCGCCGGCGCTGCATCGATCATGTCCGGGACGTGCTGGATGTATCCGAGCGGCGGGTGTGCCGCGTGCTCGGCCAGCACCGGTCGACGCAGCGCAAGGTGCCGTGCGGGGCAGATGACGAAGAGGCGCTGACCGAGGACATCATCGCTTTGGCCAGGCAGTACGGCCGTTACGGCTATCGCCGGGTGACGGCACTGCTGCATGCGGCCGGCTGGTCGGTGAACCATAAGCGTGTGGAGCGGATCTGGCGACGCGAGGGGTTGAAGGTGCCGCAGCGGCAACCGAAACGAGGCCGGTTATGGCTCAACGATGGGTCCTGCATCCGGCTGCGGCCGGAGTATCCGGGGCACGTCTGGGCCTACGACTTTGTCGAGGCGCGGACGCACGACGGACGCAAGTTCCGCATTCTGACCATCATCGACGAGGCGAGCAGGGAATGTCTGGCGCTGGTTGTGGCACGTCGGCTCCGCCACGAGGATGTGCTTGCGGCACTTGCCGAGCTGTTCATCGAGCGGGGTCCGCCAGCGCATATCAGGTCCGATAATGGCAGCGAGTTCATCGCTACCGCCGTCCAGGCCTGGCTCGGGCAGATCGGCGTGAAGACGCTCTACATCGCACCGGGCTCACCATGGGAGAACGGCTACAACGAGAGCTTCAACGGCTCCCTGCGAGACGAGCTCCTAAATGGCGAAATCTTCTACAGCCTCGCCGAGGCCAAGGTCCTGATCGAGGCTTGGCGGCGCCACTACAACACCGTCCGGCCGCACAGCAGCCTCGGCTACCGACCACCGGCTCCGGAAGCGGCGACACCGCCATTGCCGGTCTCCGGCTCCGCTTCGCTCCACCTCCGACCGGCAATGGCGGCGGAGACGACAATGCACTAACTAACAATCCGGACCACCCGATGGGGGCTGCTCAAACGGGACTCGAGATTCTGACGAATGTGAAATTTATGTCACAGCGTTCGAAAAGGCGGAAGCTGATCCCGCTACCGACCCACAGACCCGAAGCGAGATTACGCATTATTTGGATAGGACCAGCTAATTTATCCTATAGATACGCCCACTATAGATCCATTTATGTGACCAAATATATTCTGTTATATTATATGCTGGGGGTGAGCAGTTTCCCGATTAGCGCTCCGGCCCACCTCAATCGGAGCCTTTCTCTCTTTCAGGAAGCATTCGACGTTGACATGGCTTGTTCGTCCCGCTGCCTTTGATCCAACTCGCGTGTATATAAAGCACGCACCCAAAATCGATTGTGACATCACCGTCACCCAATCGTCATCCCGATAACATCGCTCCGTAACAAAGCGCCGCCACGGGGGCGGGAACGACCGGCGCCGGGGGGTGTCGGCACGACCAGCACCCAGGGGGAGCATCATGCACGACATCCGTTCCGGCATCCGCGGTCTCGCGGGGGCCTCTCTCATCGCTTTGGGCTTTGCCGCGAGCCCTGCGCTCGCCATGGCCAGCGACGCGGCCACGCCGGCGGGCGTGCCGGCATCGGGGCCGATCCTGTCGGGGCGGATCTATGACGCGACCGGTGTCGCGCTGCCGGGCGCGCGGGTCGTGGTCGAGGGGACGGGGGCGCAGGCCACCACCAATCTCCAGGGCGAGTTCAGCATCGTCACGCCCGAAGCAGCCGGCGACGTCACGCTGCTGGTCGATTATCTCGGCCGCCCGCCCGTCACCCGCATCGTGCCCGCAGCCGAGCGGGGTCGCCCGGTCTCGCTGACGCTGCCCGCCGCCAGCGGGGAGGCGGGCGATATCGTCGTCACCGGCGCCTCGCTGCTCGACAATACCGCGCGCGCGCTCAACCAGCAGCGGACCGCCGACAATACCGTCACCATCATCTCGTCGGATGCGATCGGCCGCTTCCCCGATCCCAACATCGCCGAGGCGCTCCAGCGCGCGCCCGGCGTCGGCATCGAGCGCGACCAGGGTGAGGGTCGCTATATCAACGTGCGCGGCGCGCCCAGCGAGTGGTCCGCCATCTCGGTCGACGGCATCCAGATTCCCTCGGTCGACCCGACGACGCGCGCGGTCGACCTCGACACGCTGCCCTCCGACATCGTCGCCAATCTGGAGGTGACCAAGTCGCTGCTGCCGTACCAGGATGCGGACTCGATCGCGGGCGCGGTCAACATCACGAGCCGCTCGCCCTTCGACCGCAAGGGCTTCGCGCTGACCGGCATGGCGGGCGCCAGCTACAACCAATATGGCAAGGGCAGCGACTATCGCGGATCGGCTGCGGTCAGCGATACCTTCGGTCCCGATCGCCAGTTCGGCCTGCTCTTCTCGGGCAGCTATTCGCGCACGCATCGCCGCCCCGACAATGTCGAGAATACGTGGAGCCAGACGCCCGCAGGCTTGCGCGTCACCGAGACGCTGTTCAAGGATTACGACACCAAGCGCCAGCGGATCGCAGGGACGGGCGCGTTCGAGTGGCGGCCCTCGGACCAGACCCATGCCTGGGTGCGCGGCACCTATGCCCGGTTCGAGGATGACGAATTCCGCGACCGCATCGGCATCCTGTGGAGCGAGGGCACGCTCCAGGCCGGATCGACCGACCGCACGGCGAACTGGCGCAACACCCGCATCGAAAAGCAGGTTCGCCACCGCAAACAAGTGAACGAGATCTGGTCGGCGACGGCGGGCATCGAGCAGCGGCTGGGCGAGGGTACAATCCGCGCCGATGTCGCCTATAGCGAGAGTTCGCAAACCTATCCGCGCCGTGACGAGCTGCTGTTCCGCTCCACGCTGCGCCCGACCTTGTCCTATGATTTCGCCGATGTCGATCTGCCCAGCTATTCGCTCTTCACGACCAAGGAGCATCTCCAGCTCGGCACCTACGGTTTCCGCGAAAACGCCTATCGGTCGAACACGACCAAGAATGACGAGCTGACGCTGGCCATCCGTTCGGACGTGCCGCTGGGCGATTTCGTCACCCTGTCGAGCGGCGGCAAATATCGCGAGCGGCACATCAACGCCGATGAAGAGCGGTTCCGCGACCGTCGCGCCTCGGCGGCGCCGACGCAGAGCCTGGCGGGGCTGTTGTCGGACGAGGACTCGCGCAACTTCGGCTATGAGCTGGGCAAGCGGTTCGACACCGGGCTGGCCGATGCCTATTTCGATGCGACCAAGGCCTCCTCGGAGCGTCGCCTGCCGCAGTCGCTGACCGCCGATTATGTCGCCGAGGAGAAGATCCTCGGCCTGTTCGGCATGGCCAAGTACGTAAAGGACGGCACGACCCTGATCGCAGGGCTGCGCGTCGAGACCACCGATTTCGAGAGCCGCGCGCCCAGCGTCTCGCGCACCGGCGCGGTGACGACCGCGCGGGGGCATAATGGCTATGCCGATTTCTTCCCCAACCTGACGCTGCGCCAGGCCTTCACGCCGAACCTGATCCTGCGCGGCGCGCTGAGCCGTGCGATCAACCGCCCCAATTTCCCGCAGATCGCCCCGCGCGTGCTGGAGACGAGCGAGGGCAACACCGTGCGCGTCGAGTTCGGCAACCCGGACCTGAAGCCGACCTTGTCGAACAATGTCGATGCGGGCCTGGAATATTACATCCGGCCGCTGGGCGTGATCTCGGTCAACGGCTTCTACAAGGACCTGTCCGACTATCGCTACACGCTGACCAGCACCGGGGTGTATAACGGCGTGGGCGGCGCGATCCTCAGCCGCCCGATCAACGCGCGCAAGGGCGAGCTCTACGGCGTCGAGCTGAACTGGCAGCAGCAGTTGAGCTTCCTGCCGGGCGTGCTGGGCGGCCTGGGTGTGTTCGCCAACTATACCTATACCAAGGGCAGTGCGACCTTCGACGCCGCCTATGGCGGACGCAGCCGCTTCGCGCTGCCGGGCCAGTCGACCCATATGTGGAACGCCAGCGTCTTCTACGAGCGCGGGCCGGTGAACCTGCGCGTCGCCTATACCAAGCGCTCGGACTATCTGGACGAGATCAACGCCGACAACCCCGCGCTGGACCTGTACTGGGAGGGTCGCGGCCAGCTCGATGTGACGGGCAGCGTGCAGCTCGCCAAGGGCATCAACCTGTTCGCCGAAGGCAAGAACCTGACCAACACGCCGGGCGTGCGCTATTTCGGCGAGCGCTTCCGGACCTATGAATATGAGAAATTCGGCTACACGCTGTTCGGCGGCCTGCGGGTGAAGCTGTGAGGACCGCACTCCTCGCGCTGCTGCTCGTCGGGTGCGCCAGCGTGCCGGCCGCGACACCGGTCACGGCGCCGATCGTCGCCGCCAGCGCCGAGACCGATCCGGTCGACAGCACATCGGACGCAGCGGACGATCCCGCCATCTGGCGTAATGCCGCGAACCCCGCCGCCAGCCTGGTCATCGGCACCGACAAGCAGGTCGGCATCCATGTCTATGATCTGAAGGGCAAGCGCCTGTCCTTCACGCCCGCCGCGCGGCTCAACAATGTCGATCTGCGCGAGATGGCGGGGGGCCGCGTGATCGTCGCGGCCAGTGACCGCGCCGACACGGCGAACGCGCATGTCGCGCTGTTCACCCTCGACACCGTGGCGCGCCGGCTGGTGCCGATGGGCCGCTATCCGGTGGGGACGGGGGAGGCCTATGGCATGTGCCTGTGGACCCGCGCCAAGGACAAGGCGCTGTTCGGCTTCGTCGTGCTGAAGAACGGGCGGATCGATCAGGTCCGCATCGACGTCTCCGGGGCCACCCCGCGCGTCGAAACGGTGCGCAGCATGAAGCTGGGTACCCAGGCCGAGGGCTGTGTGGTCGATGACCGTACCGGGCTGCTCTACGTCGCCGAGGAGGATGTCGGGCTGTGGCGCTTTGCCGCCGATCCCGCCGCGCCGACCACCGCCACCCCGATCGCCAGGGTCGATGGCCGTACGCTGGTCGCCGATGCCGAGGGGCTGGCGCTCGCGCCCAAGGGGAAGACCGGCGGCTATCTGGTCGTCTCCAGCCAGGGCGACAATGCCTATACGCTCTACCGCTTGGCCGGCATGACCTATGCCGGGCGCTTCCGCATCGGCGGAGGGGCGATCGACGGGACCAGCGAAACCGATGGGATCGAGCTGGCGCTGGGCGATTTCGGCCCCGATTACCCCGAGGGCCTGTTCGTCGCGCAGGACGGCGACAATGCGCCGGACACCCAGAATTTCAAATATGTCAGCTGGGCCAAAGTCGTGACGGCACTCGGCCTGTAGGATTGTCGACAGGTCGACGATGTGACGAAACGGGACAGGGGATTGGCATCCCGGCCTTCTATCCCCGTGCAGCCGCAATTGCCCTGCGCCCCCCATTGAGGCATGCGGACGGCACGAGGCCGACACGCCTGACTGGTGGGAAGTGACGAATGAAGATTGCCGTTTTTGGCCTGGGCTATGTCGGCCTGTCGAACGCCGTCTTGCTGGCGCAGCATAACGAGGTCGTCGCGGTCGACATCTCGGCCGATCGGGTGGCGATGGTCAATGCCCGCACCTCGCCGATCATCGATGCCGAGCTACAGGATTTCCTGACCGGCCGCACGCTGGACCTGTCCGCCACGACCGACGCGGCTGCGGCACTGGCCGGTGCCGATTACGTCATCGTCGCGACGCCGACCAATTACGACATCGACACCAACAGCTTCAACACAGCCTCGGTCGAGGCGGTCATCAGCCTCGCCAAGACCCATGCACCGGACGCCACCGTGGTCGTCAAATCGACCATCCCGGTCGGCTTTATCGACGATGTCCGGGCGCGGCTGGGCACGCAACAGGTCGTCTTCAGCCCCGAATTCCTGCGCGAGGGCCGTGCGCTGCACGACAATCTCCACCCCTCGCGGATCATCGTCGGCGAACAGTCGGAGCGCGCGCGCATCTTCGCCGACCTGCTCGCCCAGGGCGCCGAGAAGACCGACATCCCGGTCCTGTTCACCGGCAGCCGCGAGGCCGAGGCGATCAAGCTGTTCGCCAACACCTATCTCGCGATGCGCGTCGCCTTCTTCAACGAACTCGACAGCTATGCCATCGCCGGCGACATGGACACGCGCCAGATCATCGAGGGCGTCGGCCTCGATCCGCGTATCGGCAGCCATTATAACAATCCGAGCTTCGGCTATGGCGGCTATTGCCTGCCCAAGGACACCAAGCAGCTGCTCGCCAACTATACCAACGTCCCCCAGAACCTGATCCGCGCGATCGTCGACGCCAACCGCACCCGCAAGGATTTCCTGGCCGACCAGATCATCGCCAAGCGGCCCAGAAAGGTCGGCATCTTCCGCCTGACAATGAAGGCGGGATCGGACAATTTCCGCCAGTCCTCGATCCAGGGCATCATGAAGCGGATCAAGGCCAAGGGGATCGAGGTCGTCGTCTTCGAGCCCAGCCTGGATGAGGACAGCTTCTTCGGCTCGAAGGTCTACCGCGACCTCGCCGCCTTCAAGCAGGAAAGCGACGTCATCATCGCCAACCGCAACGACCCCGAGCTTGCCGATGTCGCGGACAAGCTGTTCACGCGGGACATTTTCGGCTCGGACTGATCCCCTTTCACTCCCAGTGGCGGTAGCTACCATCCGCCTCGCAAAGTAAGGATACTCTCGAGCCTGAGGCGAGTAAGGACCGTGTTGTACCGGGACGCGCTGACGTGTGTGCCGGTACAACACATATCTTGCCTGCTACTCAGCTGCAACGTCGCACCACCATAGCGAAGGCGCTTTTTGATTTACCGAACGACGGCGGAATATGTTTAAGCTGATCGTACATCGCATCGACAGGTGGCCCTAAACACAGATCACGACCGGTTTTCAGAGAGAAGTTCACTGAGCAAGGCCACTGGATCAACCCCGATCGCCAGCGCAACTGCGACATATTCATCCACGCTCAACTGACGCTCGCCGGTCTCGTAGCGCGATACATAAGCCTGCTTCCATCCGAGCCGTTTCGCGAGGTCGACCTGACGAAGGCCGGCGTCCCGCCGCGCTACGGTCAGCGCAGCAACGATGCGGGCGTGCAGGTCAGATGGGGCATGGGAGATGGGCACCCCGAAGTATCTAGACCGGCTTGAGCAATATACGGAAAGCGTATATCGTGTGAACAGCCGATCGGGAGTGCTGACATGAGACTGTTCGAGCGCATTGCCATCTGGTTCGAAGACAGGACAATGCCGGATAACCTGAGGATCGGCAGCGACGGCATGGACATCAATCCGGTGACCAGATTGCCGACGATCGCCGGGGCGGAGACACCCGACGTCGCCGGCAATCCCTATGGCTCCACCCAGCCGAATGATTGCCAGTGTGAATGGCAGCACTACGATCGCCGGGACAGCGGGACCCATAACCATTTTCAGCATAACGATAGCTGGTCAAAGAGCAGCCATGGTCCCTGCGTAGCTAAGCGTATCCCGGTGTCTGACCGATTAGTCGCACGATGGGAGGTGAGCCAACTGAGCATCATTCCCTATGGGATCAGCCTCATGGCCGTTCTGCCGATGCTGATAGCGACGATCGGTATCGCCAAGGCGATCGGGACCAGGCCGCTCGTGCTCGGGCAAGGCATGGTCATCCTCTGGATTGTGCTGCTCGGCACTGAGACAGGGCGGATACTCTGGACGCTGAAGCACCGTTACGCCTCGCCCCGCTGGCTGCGCGCGGTTCATGCCGTGGTCGGTGATGACCTCGCTGTCCACGCGCTCGCTGAGCTGATGCGCCAGCATCGGTACGAGCCCGATTACGTCCTTGTCAGGTCTGACATGACCATCGCGATCCAGCAGGAGCGTTCCAGACGCAAGGAGGCGGCACTACGTGCTGAGGGGGTCCGGGTGATGGAGAAACCCGAACCTGCCTTGGGTTCAGAGCCCGGAGACGAAGATTCTCGGATCGGCGAAGATCAACGCGCCTGGGCGCGGCAGCGTCGTGCCGCCGAGAGGCTACTGGTTGCAGCAGAACCGGTAACGGGCAGTATCTACAGCGGCTCGCATTGAACCTGCTGTCCCGCGCCATGGATGGCGCAATCGAAGTAGAATGACCACGAGTCCACTATCCGGCTGACAAGCCGGTCTGGGTGCCCCGCCGGAAGCCGGAATGAATGCCGGAGCATCACGGTATTGATACGGCAAGCGTCCGGATCGTGCAGGGAAGGGGCACACACCACGCTATGGATAGCGGTCGCGCACGGATCGAAAAACCACGATTTATCATGACTGTAGCAGAATATCGATCGTGCTACAGCTTTCACGAAAGCTGCCTTCTGACGTGCTACAAGGCTGCTACAGCGCTACGGAGACTATGCTTCATCGGGCTGTACGGCGCCTGAGGGTCGCAGGCATGCGGCCCGTGCACCGCCCCTTGGAGGCACGGCCCATCTCTCGGCAAGCGTCATGGATAAGACCGGGGCGCCAGAACCGGCTGGTATCGAACCCTGCTGTATGCTTGCGCCAGCGCGATCAGAACGTGCCGGGCGGCCGTTGTTTGAAGCGGCGGGGATCGAAGAACCAGACGAGCATGGCCATGCCGGCGATGGCCGCCGCCACCCAGCAAGCCGCTGTCAGGACAGGGGGGTAATCCAGCAGACTGACGCCCAGGCCTGCCAGCAACAGTGCGACGGTCAGCCCCGCCAATCGGCGCACGACGGGCCAGTTGCGCCGCGCGAACCCGACGCGTTTGGTATCGGCCGTCCAAGCCGCTAGCTGCTCCTTCGAAGGTCCGCTCATCTTCAGTCCCCCAGCGACAAGGCGAGCAACGTGCCGCGCAGCTGCTTGCGATTGGCGGCGCCCGCGTCCGCCCCCCCGTCGTATAGTACGCGTGCGAGCGCCTGACTGCGTTCGTCAGGCAGCTTTAGCCCTACATCCCTGCAAACGGCGTCCACGTCGCTGCGCAGGCGATCGAGCCGGTCCCAGTCGACAGGGCCATAGTAGCTCCGAGGCACAGTGTCCTCGCCCAAGATCACCCATTCGGGATCGACGTCATAATCGCGGCGGAGCTTCCCCATCAGGGCAACTGGTGGCTCGGCCCCGCCCAGTTCCCAGCTGACCAGCGCGCGCTTGGAATAGCCCAGCGCCTTGGCGAACGCCTCCTGTCCTAATCCGGTTCTCAGCCGTACCGCCCTGATCCGCTCGCCGATGGTAGATGGATCGCTCACGTCGTCATCAACTTGCTTAATCCTACATGCTATGGCTCTATCATACCAATATGTTATCATGACACGATAGTGGTGCCAGCGACCAGCATTTCGCCGGAATTTTGCCGAACAGAGGGACAAAGATTTCATGGGCGGTCAGGTCAATGTGCGGCTCGGTGACGAGGACGATGCAGCCCTTACCCGTTGTGCGGCCGAGCGCGGAGTCGAGCGCGCGACCCTGGCCAAATCGTTCGTTCGGGAATGTCTCGATGCGTGGCGGGATGGGCGCGCGTTATTCGACTGGCCCGAGCAACTGGGGCCCGGTGATGTCGTCGCCTTCGGAGCCAGGCTGGACAAGGCGGTCATGGAGATCGACCGCATCGCCCAAAGCTGGGCAGCCCATGAGAGCGACATGCACAAGCTCGAGCGTGAGGATCAGCTGGCGCTGACGCGGGTCCGAGCCGAATTCATCAAGGGCATGCCGGAACGTATCACCGCAAGCTTGAATCCGATCAGGGCGGAGATGCTACTGCTTGCCGAGCGGATCGACAGGCAGCCCCGTCTGGACGCCATCGACGAGCGGCAGCGCGACCATAGCGAGCTATTACGAGAGAATACCGCCGCCATCAGAAGCCTCGAGCGACAGCCCCGGACAAGCGTCAGCTACATCATCTGGGACAGGGAATTGTCAGGCCGCAAGGTATGTGCGGCGCTGGCAGTCATCTGCATGCTCTCCGTCTCCAGCTACTTCTTCGCAGCGATGGCGCTGCCGCCATCGTGGCTTGCCGTTCGCTCGGCCAATTATCTGCTAGGCGGCGGAGACCAAGCGGTCTGCGCGCTGGTGAACTACCGGCTGGCGACCGACAGCTGCCGGACGCAGTTCGAAGGGAAGGCAAGCAAGGTCACTGTCCGGGCGACACCCGGTACGCCACAGGGCAAACAGTGATCTCGGTTGCGACGGTCGGTTCGGCCTCTGACGCAGCTACCTATTACGCTCGCGACAATTATTATACCGCCGATCAAGCAGAAGGGGTCAGTGCCTGGGCAGGCGAGGGTGCCGCCGAGCTGGGTCTGTCCGGGCCGGTCGATGCCGAGCGGTTCGAACAGGTGCTAGCCGGCGAACTCCCCAACGGCGTCGTGTTGGACGCCAAACGAGGTGAACACCGGGCAGGTTGGGACATCACCATGTCCGTGCCCAAGTCGGTGTCGATCCTGGCGCTCGTGGGCGGGGACGCACGGCTGGTGGCCGCGGTGCGCGAGGCAGCAGCCGCGACCCTCACCTGGACGGAGCGCAACATTGCCGAAGGGCGGGTCTGGAATGGCAAGGGACAGGGGCCCGAAGTGACCGGCCGGTTCGTCGCCGCCACCTTTCTTCACGACGTGAACCGCAGCGGCGAGCCGCAGCTGCACGTCCATAACGTCATCGCCAACGCGACCCGCACTGCGGACGGCCAGTGGCGGGCGCTGCACGCGGACCAGCTGTACGAACGCCAGCATGTCATGGATGCGGTGTTTCTGTCTGCACTCCGCAGCCAGGTTGAGACGCTCGGCTTTGCCACTATTCCTCGGCACGACGGCCGCAACGGCGCCTTCGAGATTGCCGGCGTGTCCCGCGCGGTGGTGGAAGCATTTTCCGGCCGATCGGCCGAGATCGATGCGTACATCAAGGAACGCGGACTGGAGAACACAGCCCAGACGCGTGAATATGCCGCGCTGGCGACGCGCGCGCCCAAATCGTCAGATATTGCCGCAGAGCAGCACGCGGAAGGATGGCGGAAGCTGGCTGTTGAGAAGGGGCTGAATCCGGCAGCGCTGGTGAAGGATGCACTGGCGGAAGCGCGGCGGGGGGATGATGTGTGGACGCGCGCAGTGCGGGGCGTACGCGGAATAGGCGAGCGTGGGGTGGCCATCGCCGGCCGTATGGGGCTGACCCCGCGCGACGGCGACCCGCTGGTACCTGAACGGCTGGGACGGCTGGAGCCGCGAGCCTATGCCACGGCGCAGGCGGTCGCATCGGCGGTGCGCGACCTAGGTGAGCGAGAAGCAGCGTTCGACCGGCTGGAACTCATCCGCGAGAGCTTGTCGCGTGGCGGGCCGGTGACGGTCGGCGATGTCGAGGCCCGGCTGGCGCTGCTGCAGGAGAAAGGCCTGCTGCTCAACGATGACGATCGCATGGTGACGACGCAGGGCGCGGTGCGGTTGGAGCAGGCGTATCTTGCCACGGTCGAGGCGGGGAAGGGACAGTCCGCCCCGATCGTTCCGCCGGTCGACGCCGCGATCCGGGTGCAGGAGGTAGCACGCGAGCTGGGGCTGCGCCGGCTCAATCCAGGCCAGGAAGCCGCAGCCGTGTTGATGCTGTCCTCGTCCGATCGAGTGGTGAACGTGCAGGGCGGGTCGGGACGCGGCAAGTCCACCGCGATGGCGCCGGTGACGGCGGTAGCGAAGGCGGAGGGGCGAGCGGTGATCGGGCTTGCCATCGCCAGCGTGAAGGCGAGTGAATTCGGCCGCGACACCGGCGCGGACGTGAGCACTGTCGCCCGTTTTCTGACGCGTCATGCCCGCGTGATCGACGGCACCGCCCGACCGGAACAGGTCGCCCGCGTGAAAGCGGAGCTGGCGGGTTCGATCATCATGGTCGAGGAGGCCGGGCAGCTCGGTACGCGCGACATGGAACGGATCGTGCGGCTTGCCAATATCACGGGCGTCGCGCGCGTCGTGCAGACCGGCGATACTCGCCAGCTGACCGCGATCGCAGCCGGCAAGCCGTTCGAAGCGAGCCAGCGAGCCGGTGTCGTCACAGCCCATATCACCGAGAATCTGCGTTCCAGATCCGATCAGATGAAGGCGGTCACTGCCGCACTCGACCGCGGCGACGTGTCGGGCACGTTCGAGTTGCTCAGGCCTGCCACGACCGAAGTACCGGGCAGCGAGGTAGCGACCATGGCTGCGGCGCAGTGGGCAACGCTACCGCGAGCCGAGCGTGACGCCACCCTCCTCCTGACCGCCGGCCGCACCATGCGGAGCGAGGCCAACCAGGCCGTGCAGGCCGAACTGAAGGCGCGTGGCGAGATCGCTGCCACTGGCACGTCGTTCACCGTGCTTGATCGGGTCAACGCCACCAAGGAAGGCGCGCGGCTGATGCGCGCCTACCGGCCCGGCCATGTGGTGGAGGTGCGCACCAATCTGCCGAGCCAGGGCCTCGTCCGGGGCGATCGTGGTGTCGTGACCGGCGTCGACGAGGATCGAGTGCGGCTCGGCATGGCGGACGGGACCGAAAAGCTGTTTCGTCCCGGTCGGCTAGCCAAGAACCTCGACCGCGATGCCGTGTCGATTTTCGCGTTGAAGCAAGTCGAGTTGCACGTCGGCGACCGTATCCGTTGGAGCGACAACGACCAGACCCGCGAGCTCGATAACGGTGCGATGGCGCGGGTGGAGGAGGTGGGCAGGGGCAGGCTGGTGGTATCCTCACTCGTCAACGGCGCTGTGCATGAGATCGCGTCCGGCGATCGTATGGCCGAGCGGCTGGACCTTGCCTATGCGATCAACGTCCATGTCGCGCAGGGGGTCACGACCGACCACGGCATCGTGGCAATGCGGTCGTCGGAGCGCAAACTGCTGACTGAGCGCTCTTTTCTGGTCGCGCTGACCCGCGTGGCAGACAAGGTGGCGCTGGTGGTCGACGACGGGCGGAAGGTCGAAAGGCATGTCACCCGCAATACCGGCGACAAGACCTCAGCGCTCGACGTGGTCAAACAGGTGCCAGAAAAACATCTGTCGCTTGATGGACCATCGGGAGGCGGGGGACGGTCGCGGGACTTCGGTCTGGAAATGTAGGTGTGATAGAATAGCAGTCATTGGGACGTCCGATTTTGACCATCCTCTCACCCCCCCTGGTCGCGCACGTCCGAACCGTTGCGATCGGCAGGAATCGGCGTCCTACCACCCCAATTCAGAACAGCTTGCGCACCCCGATCCGGATCGATCGGCCCACCGGGTCGATCAGCGCCGGCTGGAAGCGGTTCGGCGTCTGGCCGTTACGATCGGTGACGTTGATCCGATCGTTGAGCAGGTTCTCGATCGTGAAGTGGATCATCAGGCCCTTGGTCCAGGGCTTGTCCACGATCTTGTGCGTGTCGAGAAAGCTGTAGAGGACCAGCCAGGTCCGCCCCGAGAATTGCAGGTCGGAGGCGGCGATGTCGCTGCGGATGCGGGTCGGCCCCTGGACCCGGCCATACATCCCCAGATTGGCGATCCCGTAATTGACCGAGCCGTTCAGTTCGACATCCCAGCGCGGTCGCCCGCCGGTGCCGCTGAGCGTCGCGCCGTCGAGCAGATCGAGGACCGCCCCGCCTTCGCGCAGGGTCAGCCGATCCTCCAACCGGTAATTGGTCGTCGCCGACATCCGCATCTGCAATCGTGGCTTGGGCGGGCGGGGCGGGGGCGCGGTCTTGGCCGCATCGGGGGCGAGGGGGGCGGCCGGGGGCGGTGGGGCCTTGCCCAGGGTCGCCTGCAGATCGACCGTCATGCGCAGCTTGCGCTCACGCTCGAACGCCAGGTTCACCGGGCGCAGATCGACGCTGATCAACTGGCCGAGCGCGTCGCGGCGGAACAGGTCGGGGAAAACGCGTTGAAACGCCGGGGTGGCCCCGCCCAAGGAGGCCGCCTGGTTGTCGATCCGCGTGTCGAGATAGTCGACGCTCAGCCGGATATCCTTGTCCCGGATCGGCTGGAGCGCGATGCCGAGCGTCGTGATCCGACGCCGTTCGGGCGCCAGTTCGGGATTGCCGCCCATGATGGTGGTGACCAGCGTGCTGCGCCCGGTCACATAGTCGAAAAAGGGCGTGTTGGGCGTGGTCAGCACCGGCGCGACCAGCTGGGTGACGGCAGGTGCGGTCTGCGCGACATTGACCGAGGCGTTGAGCTGGACCGGGCGGACCGGCGACCAGGTCAGCCCGAGATTGGAGGTGCTGAGCCGACCGAAGTCGGACACCTGCGACACCCCCGCCATGCCGCTGAGCTGCATCTCGCCCAGAAAGGACAGCGAGCCTTCGCGCGCCGAGGCGATCGGCACCGTCGCATTGACGCTGGCCCCGCGCATGGTGCGTCCGACGCCGGGGTCCGCGAGCGCGAGGTTGGAGCGTGCCTGGCTGTCGATACGGCTGTAATCGGTGGTGACGGTCAGTTGCGCCTCGCCGGCGGGCAGGCGGACGATGGGGCCATTGGCGGTCGCCTTGATCCCCAGCGTGTCGGAGGTCGCACGGCTGCGGTTGACGAGGCGCTGCGCCGCGATCGCCGGATCGATCGGTGCCATGGGATCGCCGCCCGCATCGATCGCCGCCTGAAGCGCCCCCAACGGCACGCCCGTCTCCGAACTGTTCCGCGAAACCAGCCGGTCGTAATTGCCCGTCACCGCCCAGCTCCAGCGGCGGACATCACCCAGAAGCGTGCCGCCCGCATGCAGCGCCATGCTGGTCGTCCGCTGGTGCAGCACGCTTGCGGGCAGATAGCGATAGAGTAGCGCATCATTGGCGAAAGGCAGCGCCCCCGCCCCGCCGGGCACCCGCAGTACGGCCGGTGCTAGCCCGTTCAGCCCGCGATTCTGGCTCGCCTCCATCGACAGGGTCAGCGATCCCGACAGGGACTTGCCAAGCGGGCTGGCAATGCCGGTTTCGGCATGGATGGTGTCGGTGCGAGGGATCAGGGTGCGATAGGGCCCCAGATCGGTGACCGCGACCGGGGTCGTCGCATAGGCCGCCAGCGACGCCCGCGCGGCCGGATCGACCGGCACCCCCGACAGGGTCACCGCCCGCCCCGCCAGCCGGTCGAGCGCGGGGTCCAGGCTGGCACCGTTCACGCCCGTCACATTGCCCGTCGTCGCGAACAGCGTCTCGGGGTCGGGCACGACATCGCGCTCGCTCTGGAGGACGGGGTTCTGCCGGAAGTGCGACAGGTTGAAGGTCAGGCGGCGGGGGCCGTCGATCCGGGCCGAGGTCAGCTCGGCATAATTGGTCTCACCGCCTCCGTCCGTCGCGATGCCGGGAAGGACCTGAAGCGTGACCGCGCGGAATTTCTTCTTGGTGATGAAGTTCATCACCCGCACCGTCGGCGGATAGCCGAAGCGCGCCGCCTCCTGCTCGGGCAGCACCTCGATCCGCTCCATCGCTTCATAGGGCAGGTTCTGGAACTCGGCGAAGCCCGATATGCGCCGCCCGTTGAGCAGCATCACCGGCTCGCCCCCGCTCGCCGAACTGGTCAGCGACTTCACCCGCTTGAGCAGTTCGGTCAGGCTGGGCGCGCCCAGCGCCGCAATCGCCTCGGTATCCAGCACCGCGACCGGCTCGACCGCGCCGATGACGGAGCCGGGAATGCGCTTGCCGGTGACGGTGACTTCCGCAGGGGGTGCCTGTTCGCCGGGATCGGCTTGCGCCATCGCCCCTGTCGGTATCGCCAGTCCCAGGACGACCGCCGACCATCCCACGCCGCCCCTCGGCCGCGCGCGCTCCCTGTACCCCATCGTCCAGCCACTCCCATCGCCGACGTGATGGCGATGTTTAGTGTGGCAATCATGTCACAATTAAGGCTCATGGTTCGCCATATCGATGAATATCGCGGCGCAACCCTGTCGTGGTTTTCATAACTGACGTGAAGATATGGCTTGTTTACCCGTCCGACGATCGTCGAATAAGGTCAAACGATCGCGACGACATGCAGGGAGAAGCGCCCGCGATGAGCATGAATGCCGCCGCCAGAGTGGGCGATCCGATCGGCCATAGCTTTAGCCAGGGCCTGTTCGGCGAGGCACTGGACGGTTTGTTCTTTGCCCGTCGCAGCGAGGTGGACATGCGCGCGGGCAATCTCGGCCGGCTGATCGCACGCGGACTGAGCGGCGGACGCTGGGCGCCGGCTGATGGCCAGCTGACGCTCGGATAGCGCGACGTCTTCATCAATGGCCGCCCCGCCACCATGACGATCCGGTCGACCGGCCAGTGCCGCCAGCATAGCGGTCTGCGCACCGTCGTCAGTGGATCCCGTACCGTCTCCATCAACCAGCGCGAGGCGGCGCGGGTCTCCGACACGCTCGATTGCGGTGCTCTCATCCTGGAGGGATCGCCCGATGTCCGGATCGGTCAGGGACCACCGCCCTCAACCTGCGACCTGTTACGTGCGGACGCCGCCAAGATCGCGCAATTCCTCGTTGAAGCACAGGCCGCACAGGCGGTCTATGATCCCCCCGGCGAACGCACCCCGCCGCCCGGCTATCGCAACGCCACGCCCGAGGATCTGCGCCGGTTGAACCTGACGGAAGCGATGCTGGAGCATCCCATCGATCCCACGACGGGCGAACCCACCGAGTTTCGGGCAGGCGTGTTCGTCAACAATGCCACGGGCGCGCCCATGGTCGCGTTCAAGGGGACGACCAGCGGTGCCGACTGGATGCAGAATTTCTACCAGGGCGCGGGCATGGATTCCTTTTACTATAATCAGGCTCAGCGGATCGGCGATCGTGTCGCCAATGCCCCAAACGGAGCAGGGGCGGGTACGCGGTTCGTCGGCCATTCGCTGGGTGGCGGCATGGCCTCCGCCGCAGCGCGAGCTTCAGGGCTGCCGGCCACGACCTTCAATGCCGCCGGCCTGCGCAGCGATACCGTCGTTCGACCGCTGCCGTCGGAGATCGATGGCGTCTATGTGAAGGGGGAGGCGCTGCGCGCGAGCCAGGGAATCCCCAAAATGCCGCAAACCGCCGAGACCCGCAGCTGGCCGCTCGACCCCGACGAACCCAGCGTAGGCGAAGGGATGCGTCAGGCCTATGAGCGCGATGGCGTAGTCGCGGCGGGCAAATACGCCGCCATGCGCCCGATCAATCTTCACCTGATGGACGAGGTCATCCCCGCGCTTCAGCTCAGACAGGATGGCATCGCATTGGATCTTGTCACGAACGGATGCGGGTAGGGGGAACTATGCGGCATTATGCGGCGATGATCATGAGCCTGCTGGCGATGGGATGTTCGGGAGACGATACGGTGAGCAACAAAGCCGGGGTCCAGCCCATGTTGGGGGCTGTGATGCACTCCAAACCGGACGAGGTCCGCCGGTTGGCGAAGCAAGGCGTCGGCCTGAACGAACGCGACCCGGCCAATCAAAGCACGCCGATGATTGCGGCGGCCGAAACGATGCAGTGGGGCATGGTCGAAACCTTGATCGATCATGGTGCCGATATCTGGGCGCATGACGAGTTCGGCATCACCGCCGCCCAGCGTACCCAGACCAGCCGCGTCATTCCCGGATCGGACGAAGATCAGGCGCGGTTGCGCGTGATCGCCAAGCTGAAGGCGCGCGGCTATCCCTTTCCGCCGCCCAAGAGCGACGAAGTGCTGGAAATGGTCAAGGAAGGGCGCTGGCCACCGGCGGGGGCGCGGTCGTGAGCCGGGTGCAGGGCATGGAGATCGCTTGTCCCGAGGGGTGGGCCGACCGATCGATGCTGGTGCTGACGGCACCTCCCGGTGCATCGGGGATCGCGGCCAATCTGGTGGTGTCGCGTGAGGCGCTGGTGGGCGGCGGACAGGCCCCGGCTGACATCGCCCGGCGGATCGAAGCATATGTCGAGGACGAGATCACGCGCTGGAAGGGCAAGCCGGGCTATGCGGAATTGATGCGCCGCCACCCCACGCCCGACCTGCCGACCGCCGAGATGCGGCTCGTGTGGACCGATGGCGCGGAGCCGCTGGCGCAGTGGCTGTCCTTCCTGCCGGCGGGCCCCGATACGGTCGTAGTCGCGGCGGCCACCGCACCGCGCGGCGACATGGCCGCGCTCGAACCCCAGTTTCATGCCATGCTGGAAACGCTGCGGCTGACATAGGGCGACAGGCCCTGTGCGTCGGGCTCAGAGCTGCGGCGCGATCGGGACCTCGATACGCGGGGCGGGTGCCGGCACGGTCCGGCGGTGCAGGACGGTGCGCATTACGCGGACATAATGGTCCGCGCCATGTTCGATGGTGAAGCGGCGCGCCTGGTGCAGCGTGCGCTGCGCGTTCTGGGCCTGGGGGCGGGCGGCGCGGATGGCGGCTGCGAAGCCTGCTTCGTCACCGACCGGCACCAGCGTGCCCAGCGCGCCCTGTTGGAGCAAGGCGGCCATCGACCGGCTGCAATCGGTGGAGATGATGCCGATATTGGCGGCCAGCGCCTCGAGGATCACCGCCGGCACTCCCTCATAATGCGAGGACAGGAGCAGCGTGTCGTAGCCCGACAAGAGACTGGCGGGATTGGCGACATAACCCCGGAACGCGATCCGGTCGGCCACGCCCAGCTCCACCGTCAGTGCCTCCAGCATCGCGCGTTCGGGGCCCTCGCCGAAGATGGTGAGCGTGTCGGCGGGCGCGGCACCGCGCGCGAAACCGCGCAGCATCAGCGCGAGGTTCTTCTGCGGCGCCAGCCGTGCGACGGTGACGAAGCGGTGACCGCTGCCGTCGTCCGACTGAGCGACCGGCGCATCCTGGCGCAGGGCCGCGATATGCGCCTCGGACAAGGCGGGATCGGGGATGATCGCGACGCGGGCGGGCGAGACGCCGATGCATTGCACGATCTCGGCGCGCATCGGCTTTTCCATGCCGACGAAATGGTCGATCGCCAGCCCCTGGATTCGCAGCCAGAGGCGGTAAAAGATGCGGTAGACCCAGGATGCGTCGGTGCGGTCGAGATTGTTGCTGATCTTGGCGACGATCGGCGGGCAATCGCCCCCCAGGATCAGCTTCAGCATCACCGCGACAAAGGCATAGGTATTGCCCGCGCAGAACAGGACGTCCGGCCGGATCGTCCGCACCGCGCGCGGCAGCGTGGCGACCATCCACAGCGTTTCCCAATGCGCGATGCCCGGCCAGCGACGCCGCGGCGTCACGAAGTCGAGGTCGGCGCCGACATCCCGCGCCATCGCGCCATCAGTCCGCCCCAGGAACAGCGGCGCATCGACGCCGGTCGCGCGCCAGCGATGGACGAGGCGCAGCGCGATCCGCTCCACCCCACCCGGTTCGAAACTGTGCAGGAAGGTCAGGACGCGCACGTCATCCGCCCGCCCCGATCCTCATCGATATGGCCCATGATCCCGCTCATAGGCCGCCCGGATAGCATGACCGCCCCGTCCATAGACAGCCCCCCATGACACAGGCGTCATAAGGGACTGTCATCGCGGCCCCGACGCATTGCCGCTTGCCTTCGCGCGCAAAGCGACCCACCCGCTGGTCGTATGAAGGACGGGCAGGGTCAGCGGGGATGGACGGCGCGGCGCAGCCGGAACGGGCAGGGCTGGGGCGGGCAGGGCTGGGGCGGGCAGGGGACCGTGCTGCTGCTCCTGACGCTGGTCGCGCTGATCGCCCGCGCGCGGACCTTCGGCAATCCGGTGATCGGGTTCGACGAGCAATTCTATCTGCTGGTCGGCGACCGGATGCTGCACG
>Ga0302136_1000060_pt1 | contig 57617 bp, 64 predicted proteins | sample CBN3_20m_MG_FD_203116 | JGI IMG/M metagenome (GOLD analysis project Ga0302136, IMG submission 203116) | Marine microbial communities from Western Arctic Ocean, Canada - CBN3_20m | ecosystem: Environmental > Aquatic > Marine > Oceanic | place: Canada: Western Arctic Ocean | collected 2017-09-15
TTGCAACTAATTCGTGTTTTGCAACTGATTAGCAACTGATCGTTGCAACTGATTTTGTAAAAATCCCTCCTCATTGAGGAGGACGCGCTCCCGCGCGCTCCGAATTTCCAAATTCTATTTCACTTTTGTTTTTCACGAAGAAAAATACTTTTTGAAAACACGATTTTCGGGTTTTTGATGAACAGAAGTTAACTGCTTTCGTTTCGAAAATGTCGATTGAAGCGAAAGTAAGAAAAAAAGTGGCAAAAAACTGAAGAAAATCAGAAATCCTTGAAAGTAACGTCCTCTGAAGAATAGCAATCGATCTACAATCATTTTGGTACAAATCTCTGTATTGACACGAGTACCGAAACGAAACGTATAACCGCCGCAAGTACTTCGGTTTCTACCATCATGTTGCATATAGTATGTAAATGATCATATGACATAATAGGATTGTTCATAATATCGATAATGTAGGGGGAAACGCGAGCTGATACAGCCTTGTTACCATGTTTTTTTCCCATGTATAAAAACCTCTTTCCCACGATTGCCGTCATTTTCACCATACGTAAAATGCCGATGCCCATTCCATATATCTCACAGTAACATATTATTCTTTATATTCTTCCAAGTGATTCATTTTTCGTCTTTCTGAAGCGTTTGTCGTCTCAAAGAAACGAACTCTTTTACTTTCGTATATGCATTTTCTACTATGTCTTCGAAATTTTCGTCAACTTCGAAGCCCATTTTTTTAATGTTGAATCCGTTGTTTGCACATTCGATGATGCACTCATTCTGATGTTTCTTGTATGAATGATTTTTGATAACAGAATTAAACATTTTGGTGAAGAAATCCATACAGGAGTTTACCATTACTTGCTTTGAGATGAGATTAAGTCCCAAAGTATGATGTGCTTCTCCTTTAAAATACTGAAATGGAAAATTGTCATATATAAATGCATCAACAAAGTATTGTTCATCATGAAAAACCGGTACAAATAGTAACGGAACGGCAGTGCTAGCTCGGATTGCTTTAATAACTTGCATGTCTGGCGCAGTATCTATCGAGAAGTATTCTATATCGGACGTATTAATATTTGCGGCAGCGACGATCAAATTATAACCAAATTTTTGTGCGAGTTGACGAAATGTGATCGATTCATCGACACTTCTCAATGCATACAAGCTCTTTACGACATGTATAATTCCATGTCCTTCGTCTAAACCGAATTTCTGTATCAAAATTTTCAGGCTATGAACGGTGATGTGATTTATCCGTATATCACATAGATTTCGAAGCCATACCAATGTTTCATCGTATGTCAGATCAAGTGTTAATATCAAAGCAAAGATCGAACCCGAAGAAACCCCCAGCAAGTTCTTTATTGATTTTTTGATATCTTTGTCTTCATGCAAATATTTGAGGCAGCCGAGATAAGCTATTCCGGCCAGGCCTCCACCGGAAATAACCACATTCGAGAACATTTTTCACAATGAGTATTAAATATTGAATATTGAAAACATTTTTTAATGGAAGAAACTTTCGCGATATCCAAGAAGTATTGTTCATTTGCATTCATCGCGTCGCGAAATTTGTCACGGAAAGTCAGAAATACAAATAGATTGGAAAAAAATATCACGATAGGATAATGAGTGAGGAAGATCAGATCTGGTACAAAGACATTTTAGGGTTTTTACAGGATTACGCCAAATTCGTGCCAATGGAAGAGATGACCTTGAATCAAAAATTAAACAGCATTGTTCGCCTGGCATTATACGTCAGTCTCGCACATTTTTTGATATTCAATGATGCGAGCATTTTCACCGTAACCGTGTGTACGATGATCATAACGGCGTTGTACTACATGTCAAAACGCGAATATTATTCGGATTATGAATCACGATCGGCAACAAAGAAGACCGACCCCAAGAATAAACCCAAGGATTCGATAGAATGTACGAAACCCAATAAACAGAATCCTTTTATGAACGTACTCATGAATGAATATACGGAGAATCCAGATAGACCAGAAGCATGCGACGTCGATGACAGCATTGTCAAAGAGAAGATGGACAGTGCTTTTTACCACGAGGAAACTTTCAGGGATATCGACGACGTTTTTGACCGAAAAACAAGTTATCGCCAATTTTTTACCATGCCAAACACTCAGATACCAAACAGACAGGAAGATTATGCGAATTGGTTGTATAAAGTCGAGGGACGCTCATACAAGGAAGGAAACGGTGATCGACACAGCAATTTCGCAAAGTTTTACTAAATAGGCCGCACCGATTATTTTTCAATCATTTGTATTCAAAAACATATTGAACGATGTTGTAAATAAAAAATGTATAGTTTAATGTAATAATGTACTTGTATTTTGTTTTGATTGCCTTAGGACTAGTTTTAACGATTTCGTGGTGTTATGCGACCAGATGTAAACGTCGTGAAAAGTTCACCGGAGGTACATTCAATGAGCCGATCTGCCATTCAGATTATATGACTCCTAATCCTTTCAAATTCAAAAAGGATGACGACACTACTGAGTTCGATGACGAATATTTCAATACACAATTCAAACAAGCTTTGCCCGTAAAATTGAGATCCGATCCGGATGTCGTCACCATAGAGGGGAAAATAATTAAATGGATTAATGGATTATCATCATTAAATCAGAAATCGGCAGCAGGTTTCGAATTGTACGACTTCTACCAGGAAGATGACAAACTGATGCGTTTTACAATTTACCGGAAGGGCAAGAACCACGGAAAGGTCATATCATCGAACATAGTAAAGAAGAACGACGGTTTAATAGAGCATATGAAAGTCATCGGGATACGGAACAGCTACGATATTCTAAGTAAAGATTTGAATAATTCGCATTATGATCATTTGCGTTTCAAATCTTCTGAAGATCGATGGCAGCAAACTGAAGGTGAAAGGTTGATCGATCTGAAAGACTGAGTTGTTTGTTTATTTACATTATCATTCAGATCAACCCCAAACCCTTATTTTATGTACAGGCCAGGAGAGTGGTTCGGGTTGGTTGGTTCTATTAGAAATCTGTGTCCAGGCTTCTGTACCCGCCAGGCCCATCTTTGCCACCAGTTCGGACTTCGTTATCGTGTTGGGCTTTTTCAAGGCGTTCCGTGCGCCTAGTCTTCACGGAAGGAGAAGAGGGGTCGCCGGTTCCGACCCCGTGCCCAGATCTCGTAGGCTTAGGGTTAGGCTTCATCCCAGAAGGAGAAGATGGGTCACCCGTTTCGACCCCGCGCCCAGACTTCGTAGGCTTAGGCTTGGGGTTAGGCTTAGGCTTAGGGTTAGGCCTAGGCTTCTTGGTAGAGGGGCCGGTGGCGCGAACTTCGGTATCGACTGGGCCACCAGTTCGGACTTCGTTATCGAGTTGGTGTTTTCCCAACGATGTTCCAACTTGGTCTACGAGCGCTTTGAACTCTTCGAACTTGTTCTTAGCAGACGTCGCGGCATTTTGCAACTCATCATTGGTAGGATCTTCATTGGCTTTCATCTTAGCGTGGTTCATGCGTGTCTCTGAGTCCGCGAGGTACCTGGCGCGTCCTTTCTTGATGGGGCAATCAACCCCATCAATACGCTCCTTGTACTCGTCCTGTTTAACTTGGTCGAGAAGCTTGAATCGGTCTGATTCCAAATAGGAATGGACGATCGTGTCTAAATCTTTGGCATACGTGTATTGGATGTCCAGGTCGGGCTCAGTGCCATCCTTGATTCGCAACTTGTTATCGGCGAGAACTTGCGACCTGTAGAAAAAGAACGGGTTGGCCCTGGGCGAACTATCCACCGAAGACTGTTTTTTTTTAGATGGTATTCCGTCGGGAAACATCAGTCTTTCCATAGTCACCTCCGAGTCGTGCTGAGCAAGCAGCACATTCATGGTGGAATAGAACATAGCTGCTGGTACGCGTTCAGATTTGGGATGTTCAGCTTGTGGCATCGTGGCGACGAAGCACGTGTTGTGGGGCACGTTGTGGGAAGCACGTGTCGGGGCACGTAGAAATGAAGTAGGTTTGGATTTGGGTCGATTTCCTCATCCGAAATTTCTAGGGTTTCCTATATTAATTACGTATATTTCTGTGATGTAGTCACCGTGTTGTTCACACCACGACGCCCCGAGGCAACATACACCACCCCGCCGACATGTCCCTTGAACTCACGATGCCGTCTCCCACGAGCGGGGAGCGCATCGAGCACGCATCTTCCGAAGACATCATGCGCCATACGGAATCAATTCGTTTGCGTCATATCCAGGCGTTCCGGGCGAAGACGCTTGACAGAGGGTCCTATACCGCCCCGTCGTGGATGAACATAAACATCACCCCACCGAAAGGTGTAAGTCGCGAAGTATGGACGTGGATCATATACCACACGGAGAAGAAGCTGATTAATGTCATGCAGTCTGATGTTCCTGGTGAAGCAGACCACTTTGTGTCAATATATAATGGAAAGGTCCCGTCGTACGAAGAGATCAGCAAAGACGTCCGAGTCGAATTTACGAAAGCGGGGATGTACTGTACATACATCGATTCCCCGTGGTTCCAAGGCTTGTCCACGGATGAGAAGAGAATTTTCATCGAAAGGTTCCAGACTTCTGCGTGCTTTAAAGACGAGCTTTCCAAAGCCGAGCAGGACAAGCGTGTTACGCGCCACGCCGACATTTTAAGAGCACCTCCGAAATGCGGGCTTAGTGAAGCAGAGGTTTTATCACATCCGGCGTACATTGATGCGTCTGACAAGCACGCATTAGCTGTCAGCGCCAAGAAAGAAGTCAGAGACAAAATACAATTTGAGCTCAATAAGACACATTCTGGATACCCCGCCGCCACCTTATATTCACAGAAGGGTCTATCTGCCCCGAAAGATTTTGACACTGGTGTGTGGTCATGGCATCGGTACACCATACACACAACACTTCGCGATAAGACATCTCCACTGCACAATACGCCCTTATTCAGGGGGTTAAATAGTAAGTCACCAACGCAGAAGCAGCTCAATGACTTGCTGAAGCAACACGCGTCGAAGACCGAGCACTATCAACATGGTGTTTATTATCACTACTTCGAGTCCGAGTTTTTCAGGGTGACTATGCCTTCAAAGGATAAAGTCAGATTCATCAAGCGAGTCAGGAAGTCTAAGTTTTTCGCGGAGCTGCCCGAAGAGAAGCGAGCACAACTGGAGCGAGTGATGGCTGAGTAGGCTGGCGTTACGAGTGGCGAATAAAGACAAGTACGACGGACGATTGTAAATACAACTTGAATCAATGCACAGCTGGTGTGGGTTTATCGCATCTCACAGCTTTTCGCAGCTTTTAGGCCTCTCACGTATATTTCAATGAATCTCGTGATTGTTGAATCTGCTTCTAAATGTAAAACTATGGTTCCGCATAGTTCTGTAGTATTTTAACAGCTGCGCTTCAGTATGCTCAAAATAATATCGTATATTTCAATGAATCTCGTGATTGTTGAATCTGCTGCTAAATGTAAAACTATTAGCAAGTACTTGAATAAACCTGACATTGTAAAGAGGTTTGGAACGTTTGAGGTCGTCGCATCAAATGGACACGTTCGCGACCTTGTGAAAAAGAAGACCGGGACAGACTGTGGGATCGACGTCGACAAATGGGTCGCGCATTATGAGGGGATTCCTGGGAAATCGAAAGTCATTCAAAATCTGGCCAAAAGAATAAAGGAGGCGAAAACCGTGTGGCTTGCCGCCGACCTAGATCGCGAGGGCGAGGCCATTGCATGGCATGTGAAGGAAATGTTTCGGTTAAAAGAATACAAAAGGATTTCGTTCAACGAAATCACAGAATCTGCATTGAAACAAGCCATCATGGCTTCGCGGCAGATAGACTTTGATTTAGTTGATGCCCAACAAAGCAGACGGATGTTAGATCGCCTGATAGGTTTTAAATTGACACAGCTGTTGTGGAAAAATTTCAACGGAACCGGCTTGATGACAGCTGGGCGTGTCCAAAGCGTTTTACTAGCAATAATATGCGAGGTGGAGAAGAAGGCATTCGATTTCCAAACTACTCGTTATTTTACCTTGTGTTCTGATTTCACAATAGGGAAAATAGCGATCAATGGATGCAAGGTATGTGACCCCAATGGTATACTCGACTTTGAAAACGAAGAGGTTGTCATGGAGTACTTGAAAAGATTGACGAGAGCCAAATTTTCTCTAGACGAGACAAAAATATTGAACAGAAATGAAACTCCTCCACCGCCGTTCATCACTTCGACGTTGCAACAGGAAGCTTATTCTAAGCTTGGATTTTCATCCAAAACCACCATGAAGATCGCGCAAGAGTTGTACGAGGCTGGTAAGATCACGTATATGCGCACTGATTCAACAAAATTGTCGAATGAGGCAAAGGAAACGATAAAAAAATATATTTCCAATGAGTTAAATTGTCAATTTGTGGACAGAACCTTCAAATCTAAGTCGAAGAATGCACAGGAAGCGCACGAGGCAATTCGCCCATCGAAATTCCTTTCACAGAGTCAGGTCGACACGTCGACAATGAACCATGAACAGAAGAAGTTGTATGTATTGATATTCAAACGTTGTGTGGCTTCGATGATGGAATCGGCAACATTTGAAGAACTGAATGTGAAAATAGGTCATTCGTTGGAAAGAAAAACACATTTTTTAGGGAAAACGTCTGTTTTGACACGTCCGGGGTATAAGGCTTTATATGGTTTGAATGCACAGAATGGGCTGAGGTCTACGTTGGAATCAATTCAAAAGCAAGAGGACGCTCCGAAAGGATTAACTTGCATCGCGAAAACAACGTGGCGAACACCTCCTGTGAGGTTAAATGAACCAAATGTCATCAGACTTTTGGAAAAGGAAGGGATTGGACGACCATCTACGTACTCCTCAATACTTCAAAAACTTTTCGAGAGACAATTCATAGAGAAGCGAAACATCGAAGGCGAATCGAAGGAATACACGGAATATAAACTCACATTCCGAGAAAATACAATCGAGAAGTCATCAAAAGCGAGGCCTTTTTTTAACGAGATGGCGGTGATATGTCCGACTGCAGCAGGTCTGAAAGTGAACGAGTTTCTATTGAAACATTTCAGTGCTATAATAAATACGAAGTTCACAGCTTTGATGGAAGACGACTTGGATTCGATAGCAAATGGTAAAAAGAAAATGGCAGCGGTCATGGAGTCGTTTTACTTACCATTCATGAAGGAATATGCCGGCCACGTGAAGGTGAGCGGCTGTAAAATAGATGCCGGCAACATAAGCAAAGGTATTGAATACAATATCAAAGGCAAACTATTCACAGTCAGGAATGCGAAGTTTGGGCCAGTGATTCAGGATGGTTCGAACTATATATCTTTAAAGCAATACCTTTTAGATACGAAGAAAACGATTGACAATATCAGCGAAAAGGACGTTGCACTGCTTACATCTCTTCCCATAAATATAGGAGACGACGTACTTTTGAAATATGGTAGGTATGGCTTTTATATGCAAAGTGAAACGAATGCGAAGACACGACGGATTTTCAAGAATGAATTAGATTCAATTTTTACGAACGATCTCGCATCACTGCGCTCGAAAATGAAAATAAAATGAAATAAATCTGCTAACAATACATCGTTGGAATCTTTGTGGTTGGCGTTTTCTGTTCTGCAACGTATTTTGAAACCATTTCTTCAGAGACTACTACTGGAAATTCAACTTCACCAAGCAGCTTGGAAATATTGAGGTTTGATACGATGTTTTCCAAGCTCCTCTTCATGTTTCTGACTCCGGCTTCTTCATCAGTACGAGAAATGATGCGACTCATCACATGCTCCGGTATCACAATCTGATCATCATTGATGTTGAACTGTTCGTATATATCTGGAATAATGTAATCCTTCGCGATGGTAAGTTTATCTTTCTTTGTGTACCCTTCTGCATGAATTCGGATCATTCGGTCTTTTAAAATCGGCGATAGCAATGTGTCGTCGTTATAGGTGAATACGATCAAAGCACGCGATAAATCGAAGGGGATCTCAGAAAAGTACTTATCCTGAAACTGATCATTTTGCTGAGGGTCGGTCAAATGAATGAGGACGTTTATGATCTCCTGGCCTTTGGAGGTATCGCTGACTTTGTCGACTTCGTCGAAATACAATATCGGATTCATCGATCCGGTGTTGATCAAACTCTGGACAATCCTCCCCCAAACACTGCCCTCATAAGTCAGACTATGGCCGTCTAAGAAAGAACTGTCATGTGCTCCTCCGAGAGGTATCATGTCGAACGGAAGGGAAAGGATCTTTGCAAGTCCGTGTTTAATCAGGGTGGTCTTGCCCACCCCTGGAGGGCCGTGTATACCGATGACGTTGCCCTTGGATGTTGGATTACTTATCCATTGTGCGATTATCCTCATGATCTGTTCTTTGCATTTGGTATGTCCATATACCTTTCGATCGAAATTCTCCTTTGATTCTTTCAAAAATTTGCGAACTGCATCTTCACCATCTGCCAAGGTGATGGGCAGATCGCTGTATTTTCCAAAAGGTACATCACATAGAGTCTCGATCCAGTTTTTTATTTTGTGGTACTCCCCGTTTGATGGGCTCATTGATGTCAGATTTTGGAGCTTTTTGTAAATCATCACTTTTGCTTTTGGATGCATTTTTTTTTTAAGCAGCTTAAATTTCAATGGACGACTGATCGACTCATCTGACTCTAATTCAGACTGGGCCTTTGCGTAGAAAAGCCTTTCATTTTGATCCAGAGACTTAAAGTATGTAAGATCTTTCATGGTCGATTTCTGCACAAAACGAGTGATAAATTGTTCTTTTTCAGATTTACTGGCTTCTTCTTGAATAGATTCATTTAGTCGCGGATCTTTTAGTCGCTTCAGAATAAACTGCATCCTACATTGAGATTCTTCTTCTTCTTCTTCTTCTTCTTCTTCGTCTTCTTCTTCTTCGTCTTCGTAATCATCAACGTCTTCGTCTTCGTAATCATCAACGTCTTCGTCATCGTAATCGTAATCGCCTTCTTCATGTTCCGACTGATTCAGATATGCATCGATGAATCTTCTTACTTCGCTAAACTTTCGTTTCGATTGATGGTTATGTATGATTATTTGGATTGGTTGATGACCCACGTCTTCCTGTTCCTGTTCATCTTCATATTCATCTTCATCTTCATCTTCATCTTCATCTTCATCTTCATCTTCATCTTCATCTTCATCTTCATGGTCATGGCCGTCGTCGGTTTGAGTTGCGATTGAATTGGTCGATTTAATAGATTGTGACCGTGTTTTCATAGACGACATTGACGCTGATACTTACAATATAGTAACGGCATTTTTTTATATCATTTTTTTTGACAGAAAAATTTCTCATGATAATTCATATGCACGTTCTTCATTCGATGGTCCTGTGTTTGGTAGCATTCACACTATATATAATCCTAACGTCGGAAAATTCACCCGTCGAGCAGTTCAAGGATGGGAAGTTTGAATCTGGGCCCGATTTATCAGGAAACTACAGCGCAGGAAAACTCAATTCCCAATTTGATTTGAAAACACACGATCCGAACAATGTAGCAGGGGAAGTGGATTCTACTCAAAAAAAATTAGATGCCAAAAAAGACACCGGAGTGAAATCTGTCAACTCGCATACTAGTACACCGACGGTACAGGAAAGCGGCGAATTAAAAGTTACCAAAACCCCGTACGACGATTCTGCTGCATTGCTCGGATCGGTTGCGAAATTCGCCAGTGATGGCGTTAAAGCAGTGGGCAAAGCCGGGAAAGTTGCCGTTAAAGCAGTGGGCAAAGCCGGGAAAGTTGCCGTTAAAGCAGTAGGTAAATTCGGGACGAAGTCCGTCAAATCAGTAGCCAAAATCGTCAAATCGGTTAAAATATCGAAGCCAAAAATCAAGGTGAAAAAGCCAAAACTCAAGGTGAAGATGAAAAAGTGGCGGTGATCGAATGATAAGGAAACTAGTCATTTGTACATTGCAATATCATAAAGGTACTCTTTCATTGTTGGAACTTGGATATACTTCAACTCCCTGTACAGTAAATTTATTTTGATCATACATTCAACGTGGGCTTTGGATATGCTGAATGGTGTTTCGCTGATCATATCCTTTCCAGTCTTCTTTTTTTCATACAGTGCGTCGATCACGATGAGGATAATGCCAAATTTTCTTTTGCAAGATGCCTTATCATAATCACATTTGAATAATTTCAATTGCGAAGCACAGTATGAAGTCATATTCGAACCGATTGTCCTGGCGACATTTAAGATTTCGTTCCAAAGCTCCCATATGACATCATTTGCATACTTTGATTTCACACCAATGCACGATACACGACCCGTTGATTTTTTGGATACAAATGAATATGCAAATTGTTTACAGTTATTCTGACTTGTCACTTGGATCAGATACATCAAGCTGTGTTTTTGTAGTTCAACGATCTGTTTCTTAGGAACTTTCAGTTTGTTTTCTTCTACGGCGTATTCTTCCCTACAATTAAAGTATAGTAGCAGGTGCATATCGACAATATCTTTCGATTGATCTGGCGACGTTTCATAGCACATAGCACGAGCGGCAACAGCGCGAGAAAGCCTGTGATCGCCTTTGTTGTTCAATCTCGCATACAACAAGATGAAATTCTTAAAGCAATGCTTTGGGCTTTCGATGTGACTTTCTACAATTTTTTTACAATATCGTTCTAATTTTTGATTCGTAATGAGATCTATCAACTCATCAATCATGTTACTTCCCTAGGTTTTTTTTGGGATATTGTACCGCGGCTTGTGGCTCGTCTTCCGGGTCCATTCACCTCAATTAACTCTCGGCTATTGCGACATACGGATTGTAGCTCATGGAGAAATCATAATTCAATGGATTTATCTGGCGTGTAGGGGTTTCTCCCTTAAGTTGCTTCAAGAAGTTGTCTATAACAACGTTTGGATCGGGGATGAAGTACCTTATAGTTGCCATGATTGATTGGAAAAACGGTATTTTTGGGTGACGCATCAAAACGAAGATTGAATACACGTATTCTTTATATAACTCGAACGGTGTGTTTTTAATCAGAATTCGATCGAGATCTTCGCTGAAAGGATCATCGGATCTCGTTGTCCGTGTTCGGTTGGATATGTAATCGATATCGGGGGCTTTTTTTGGTTTGTTCACATTTTTTGTACCAGGTATGGGAATTCCGAATGAGTTGACGCGCTTCTCCCAGAAGTCTTTAATGTCTTCTTTATCAGGATTGCTTTTATCATTGTATTCATTGATGATAACGAAATAATCTTGGATAAGAAATTTCAATCTCGCGATACTCACATGTGCTGAGGACATCGTGGAAACAATAGTGTTCAGTTGATCATCGTCTTTGACCGAATTTTTGAAAGCGACGGATTTGTCAATGAGACTCTTGTTGCTTGAATATATATGCATGTTAAAGAGTCCAATACATTTTTTTGCCAGAGTATTTGATTCGATGTCATCTATTTGTGTTGGTTTGAGGAATAGAAATTTTTCGTGACCGTCTTTTTTGACCTTAAAGTAAATGAATTCATTGAACACTTGGAAGCATGCGTTTATCATCAGAGATGCGCGTCTGCTTTCGGGTTGTTTGAGACATGTTTTGAGAGATTGTTTTAAATGGTTGTGTAAGTTCGGAACTCCTCTGAACAATGCTACGCTATCGACTTTGTATGATCTCTGGTGTAATCTATCAAGTGCATCTGCGAAAGACAATGCCTTATTAAGACGTGATAGTGTATCACCTTGTTGAATCCCAAAGCCGTGTAGTTTCAGCCTTTCCTTCAGGAGTTTCTTTGCCTGGTCATTCAATAATGAGCATTTTTCTTCGAATTGTTGAGATATGTTACCGTAATCCAAACTTTTAGATTCTCTAAAGAATAACTTGTCCAAGTTATCTTCGATTTGGCTCCTTTCATCGCGTGAGTAGCTATTCAACAGATCGTTGAACATGATTTCTTTAATTTCGGCCATTATGAGCAGTTTCATTTCACTAGTCAGTGATCTCATCGCTCTTTGATCGCCTGTCTTCAGCTGATTTACAGCCTTATTGATTTTTTTATTCGCGTACTGTGGAAGGAGTTTATCTTCCACGCTCACATCTCGATCTGCGTATACGAAATTCCAAATTGATTCATGCTGTAACCATTCGCCGAAGGCATCATGAAACCGGTCACCATAAAGGTCTTTAAAAATTTGTCGCAGCACGGTGTCTTCCTCAGAACTTGCCGGGAAACTAGGATTAGGACTAAAAAAGTTTGAAACATAGGAGACTAATATATCCTTTGCGGATTTGTTAGCATTCTTATCCGCCCTTTTTTTGACTCGTGTCATCAAACCGTGAATTTGTAGCAATACGGGATCGTTGAAACAGATCACTTTGTCGTTTTTAAATTTTTGACTCATGTCAACATATTTGTAAATATTCGTGAAATCGATGAAAATTTGATCATTAAATTTCAAGATGTATGAGTTCAATGAAATGAGCTTTGTAAATATGCCCCAGCTGATACCTCTGAATCTGTTTTTAGAAGCGAATTCGATCACGAGGTAAATAATAATAGACATCAAGGCGAGTACTAAAAAAGTACCGGCGACTACTTTCGGAGAACCGATGATTTGCAAGACTTGCATAGTTTTAATAGCTGACGCCATAGATTCCAATTTTTGTAGGGGCCTACTAATATTTGTAGCCAATTTAGTAAAGGTAGCAGGATCAATTTTATCCATTGATTTGAATTATTAAGAGATTTTTTCTAATTCGTAACTGCGATGCGAACCGATGAATGCAAAAGTATATAAAACTTTGTTCGAGAATGATGGTTATGTGACGGATGAACAGCGGAGATATTTTTTGTAACCAGGATTATTTTTGCGAGTACGATTCGATTTCGGATTCAGAGGAGCGCCCTGTACGAGATCATGATAATGTCATGGAAGCAGACGATGTTACTATTTCCGAAGAGACCGATGACATAGTCTACAGATTAGCTCGAATGTTTGAAGATGAGATTGATGACAATTCTAAATTCGATAAACATGAAGAAAACTTCATATATGCCTGTCGGCAACTACTCGAAGTGTCTTTATCAAAGACAGAAGACGGCGACAACAAGTCTACCATGAAGGAAGTCGAATATTTATCGATATGTTCGCAAGTTAAAACGATATTTGAAAGTCACAAACAGATGATGAAGATCATGATTCGCATCAATCATGACTTAAAAGAAAGGGTAGTATCGCATGGTAGACTTCTCATTGCATCTGATGAGTTGAATCAAAGGATAAGTGAAGAGTTATCCGAAATGCGAACAGATCTTTATGAACTCGATTCTGATGCTCAGCTCAGCTCAGCTCAGCTTGAGGTATTTTCCGTCACGGAAATAGCGAATGGATTGGAAGCGAGCTGATCCAAAACGGACACGTCTAATTGCTTTTCCAAGTCACTTTGCTTTGTGAAGTTTCTGACATTGAGTAAATCCTTGCTCGGACCTTCTGTTGATAATTTATAATTAGTTGTGTCTCTGGCTGCTCTCAACGAACAATCGTCACGCTCCTTGGTTATTTTGATGCCTTGTACACCTGTTGTCACTTTCACGGAGGATGATGTGGGGTCTCGACTCACGAGAAGTTGCTCGTTCATATCGTTCATGACAGAATTCAGTATCGCCTCGTATGACTCTGGTTTACGAGAGTTATCAGTCCCTTTGTTTCCCGTATAATCGTTATCCGACAAAAACTGCTTTTGAGTTGATTTAGCATCTACATTTGCAGTTTTGTAGCCGTCACTTTGTTGTTCTTCGGGCTGTCCATAGTAGTCGTTATCCGAGGTCAATTGTTTATTCGTCGGATCCGATTTAAAGTTTGCAGTTCTGTAACCGTCACCGTGCTGCATCGCGGATGAAACGTTTCCATCTCTCTTTGAATCTTCCGTCAACTCTTTTGTAGTGTATTGGAGTGGAGTAACATGCTTAATTATTGGCTTATTGTTGCCTTTCAGATTGATGTCATTCGAATAATTGTCCAAAGTCTCTTTCAACGTTTTTCTTGCAACATCATCCGGGTCGTATACAACCGTTTTCGCATCGACTCGCATATTTCCAGTTGTTTTATCATGAATTGTAGTTTCTTTTATGGTCGTGCGAGCGACTCCGGATGGGTCGTACACCGTTTGTTTATTGGGTCCATTGACGTTACCTGGAAACGCCCGAGCTGTTCCGATCGTGAATTCTTTTGTAGTCGGTTGCAATGCATCTTGAATCGGGGCTATCATCGACTTGAACAACGATGAAATATTTCCCTGCCTTGTCTGCACAGATGTCAAGTCTTTCCCGTTGGTGAATATTGCGATATTTCTCTTGCCGTAATCGTCGTTCTTCTTGGTGTTTTTGTTTGCAAGATTGCGCAATCCGAATGAATCTAAGAAATTCCGCTTCACTGGACCCGAATTTTTTGGCGCGGGCTGTTCATTCGAAGCTTTATTCACATGCGCGGGACCCTTGTATTCTTGAACGTCGTTTTGGCGCTTCGTTGGCTTATCTTCAAAGCAAGGTCTCATTTTTTCTTTCGTAAATGCACCTGTTGTTTTAATCAAATCACCGTGTTGTTGTTCATAAAATGTTTCGACCCTGTTCTTTTGGAGTTCTTTCACCTCCGCGCGGCGCGTGTGTTTTTGTCCTTCCAACACGCGTCCGTCATAAGTGACCTTTGGATTTGTCTGAGACCGTAATTCGTCGACGCTCTTAAACATACCCGACGAATACGCGAGATCAGTCTGCTGAAGTCCCCCGGAAGGCGTACTCGAAAACTTATTTTTCGGATCGAAGCCGGGTCCTACTCGCACGGCGTCGATTGGGACCACGTTGTTTTTCGAATTCGGTACAACCATCCTAGCCTTTTGAGTGACATAAGCCGGTTCGAAGTCTTTCGCAGTACTTTTGATGTCTCCGAAACACCTCTCCGTGTCTTTCTCGCATTTATTTTTAGATACTCCTGTAAAGTTCTCCAATTTACTGTCATACACGTCGAAGTCCATGTTTTGTTTTAATCTGCCTCCAAAATACGGTTTCATGTTATTGTGTGTGAATTCCTCGAGTAAAATTTTCTCGCCAGTTAACGGGCTTTCGAAATAGTTACCATCAGTTTGCTTCTGCATCTTCCGACTTTTAATATTCTGCAATATAATATTTTCGTTGGCATATCTGCGTCCCAGTTCACCCCTCATGGCGCGTTTCACATATTCACCGCCCAACTTATACATCTCTGGTAAATCATTGAAAAATATTTCCGGATTATTTGTGAAACGACTTTTGTTCATGTCACTTTTTATCATATGCAAAAGTATAAGCAAACTGATCAGCACTAAAAATCGCATACGACCTCTTTGAAAACTTTTAAGAAAAGATTTGAAGGAAAAAAAACGCCCTACCCTTCGTTTATTTACGTTTCTTTCGGAGTATCATCTGAATGGCTATTACTGCCAATAACGAGAACGCTACAACTGTGGAAATTTTGACGATTTTCATGTGATCACATTTCTTCGTTTTCACACTCTCTTTGAAATTTCCATAGAAAGCAGAAGCTGTCTCGTAAGTCCATTGGTCTTTTGAAGTTTCTTTATTGACTAAATTATGAATATCTACTGTCCAACGAAAAAGTGTTTCACTGTTTGAAAGTTCGGCAAAGGTGATTGGTTTTTCAATAAGATGCTCTACGTAGTTCAGTGAACACTTGTGGCAAGGCAATACCTTATGTAAATTTTCGAAAAACGATTGATAATTTCTTTTTTCTTCATTCGTAGGGTCGTCTGGAAATGCGAGGGCTATAAAATGGATTGAATACCAAAGATGTTTTCCCCAAATGTCGGGCTTCATTTAGATATGAACATATAATATTTTCCCAACTGTTTTTTCATTTCATTCAACGAGACTGTCGTTCAACTTCGGTTTAACGTACTTGTCAACCAGCAACGTCCCGACATTCACGGATGCGTCGTGTTGACTCAAGTCATTTGATTGCACCTGACCCCGTACGAAGAGCATCTTTTGCAGCTGCTGAAGATCGAAATTCTCCCTGTCAACGCATGCTTTAAAGAATAAAACAGGCACCGATTTTATAACCTTCAAATTAGATTTCTCGGATTCAAGTATGACCATCAATATCGGTTTCGACTTGTTGCTCTCCGTGACTACGAACTGTATCAAGGAATAAATTTCATCAGAGGACGCCCTTGATGTTTTAAAGTTCGAAAAATCACTCAGAGTTGCGATCAATCGAATGCATTCGTCGACGTTTCCATTCGATGCACAGCAGTAAATCAATAGCATTGGGTGATGTTTTACCAAGTCTGGATTCTGAGCAGCGTAAGCTCGTAATTTGTTCTCGGATTTGTTTCCAAATGAGTCATCTTTTAAAATCGTTTCCAACACACCGAATATAGTACTGTCATCCATGTTTTGAATAGAGTTTAAACTTTTAAATATATATTTTGCGTACAAATCAACGCGTCACTATTTCAAATCGCAAATCATCAAAATTTTATGGTAAAAAGTAATAATCCTGACATACATATGTCAAATCTTGTTATACAAAACGTATATGAAATGATTCTCGAAAATTTCGAAAAAAATACAGATATTTCACGACTTATTGCGCTCACGTTACGAGATATTTTTTTGAATGATATACTGTACATCTCTACATCGAAGCGATGGTTTGTATACAAGTCAAAGAAATGGCAAACGATGAATAAGTATGGTATGAAAAGGAAAATATATAAATTATCGGTGATATTATCAGCTTTGATCGAAAGGGCGATCGATGTCGACCTCGATAACGATAAAAAAAAACAATTCATTAAAAAGATCATGAAGCTGAATAAGGTCATTTGTTCAGAGACTTATGACTATGAAAAGGTCGAAAAGGAATGTATCCCACTTTTCTCTGCCTGATCGATTATTTGTTGAAGTATCCGTAGAAGCTCAATCCTTTTTCCGAAGCATCGATTTCGGCAGCTTTGCGTGAGTTGTTTTTACCTATTCCAATGACGTCTCCTTTGTCATTTTTGCACACGACAGTATGAATATTTTCATTGTTTACTTCGGAAACCCCGACGTCTTGATAAGTAGGCCTCCAGTTAAAAGTATGCATGCAGTACTTGATCAGCACATCTTTGTGATTCTGGACATTGTGTATGAGATCACCGAAATCAACAAGCGATTCGATCACTGAAACGATCCAATTTTCAGATATTTGAAAGCCATTTCGGTTCTTGTCTTCGTTGTCTAAAAAAATCGCTCCTATGAGAGCCTCGAACGCGTCTTCGATGATGTTTTTATTCGAGCGACCGCGATTGCTTTCGATTTGTTTAGAGATGACCACGTGGTTATGTAAACCGATTTTTTCACCTAAAAATGCGAGCATCTTACCATTCACAAGTTTTGTTCGCATATTAGTTAGGAATCCCTCGTTGTCGTCGGGATACCTGTCAAAAACATATCTCGCCACAGTCAAATTCAAAATCGAATCACCTAAGAATTCGAGCCTTTCGTTCGAGTTTTCTTGAAGAGGCATGCAATCTATCGGACAGTTAGTATTGCCATCCAAATAGTTTTCATTTTTCCTCGTCACGTAGCTTTTGTGAATGAATGCTCGCCGATAATAGTTTATATCGTGAAAAGTGTCGGTATCGAATGGAAGGAGCAGTGCACGAAGTTCATTTTGATTTAAAACTCGGTTTCGACTGTTATACGGAGACCCTTCGTCATTCATTGGTATACACATATGTAACATGTCTTTAAATATTTTTCCGTCCCCACTAAGGGGATTACGATCCCATGATGTCACATGGATATATCAGAGCTAGCTAACCTATCATAGCCTATTATATTATGGATCTCTCAGTTGATGACATGTGTGAGATATGGAGCATCGTTGACAACATACGAGGCTTACGAGGAGGTGTCAACGTTAAAGGCGCATGTCATGGCGAAAGGGGTAAATGTGAGTGTCGCGTCGATATACAGGATAGCGTCGAGGGTGACGTAGTGTGTTCCGAATGTGGGATTATAAAACAAGAACGTGTCTTACTTGCACAGGACCATTTTGACAGTAACGATAACAGAATAATGCAAGAAAGCTCAAAAGACGAGTTTTTCGAAAACAAACAACTATCGACAAGAATAAGCAAAAACTGGAGGTGTAAGAGACCCGCTAGCGCGTTAATGCATAAGTTGCAACTACATGGTTCAATCAATCAGAAGCAAATGTATAGATACAGAGAATTCGCCGACATCGAGCGAATATGCGAACTTCTGCAGACAACCTTGACTGTGGCGAACTCATCGAAACACTATTTCAACAATCTTTGCAAAATCAAGACATTTCGAGGGGCCAATCGCTTGGCGATGAAGGGATGTGCAATCATGCGGTCGTTGAAAGATAACAAGGTTTCTCGAGATGTGTCGGAAATGCTGAAAGCTTGCAATGTCACCAAGAAAGTCTTAACGAGGAATATCAAGGTTTACGAAGAGATGACCGACTGTAAATTATTGCAAGAGAACCGCTGTCTAGAAGTTTATAGGTATCTGCAACGACTTGGTGTTCAATACAGCGACGTATTCAAATTATCAAGTCAAATAGTCAAAAGACGAGAGCAATGTATGAAGGAGAGGGAGTATCAAGGCAAATCACCCCGGGTAGTATATGCACTGATACTGAAGGATTTGGGATATGGGAAAAAGAGCATATGTGATGCCCTGCACGTGTCGCTGACCGCATTTTGAATCGGATATTGATCAGTGAACGTCAACTTTTGGTAAAAGATACCCATAACCTTGACCGTATCTGTAACATGCATTTCAGACGACTGTAATGGGTGAAATAGACCGTGCTTCTTGAGTCGTTGAGCAAATTCCGGAGTCATCATTTATCGTCTATTTCAGTTAGCCCGCAGTACAGCTCATCGCATCGGGCGCGTTTGCCAGAGACCTCGCGCGCAACGCATCGCTCGTGCTCGATATTTTCCCCGTCAGACTGACTGGCCGCTTCCTAAGGTACGTCACCCCATTTGCGCGGGTGGCGACGAACCCGCTGTGCGATCCGACATGTCTCGCGAACCCGACCGCCCGGATCCAAGCGACATTCGACTATTTCTTAGCGTTTTAGGTTATGCCTCATGCGGACCGACGAGTGACGCCACCCGCCCACATCGCTGACCTCGACCCCACCCATCCCCGTGAAACCCAGTTGCTGATAATCCTACTTGCGAGAGACGACGTTGCCATGGAAGCCGACGACAGCCACCAACCGCTGCTTCGTAAGGGTGTTACGACCAAAAACACATCACCACGGATCGTTTCGTGGAGCATCTGCTTCGCCTCCCTTCTCCTTTTCGCACTGCTTCAGACGGATAGGTTCGGTGTGACGACCACCGCGCTCGCGACCCTTGGGTCTACGGCGGCGAAGTCGTTGTTCTCATCACATGCGTTGGGCAAGACCGCTGCCCCAGTGGAAAACGCTGACGCCCCAATTGCTGGCCAGATCGCCACGCTCAACACCCAGAACTCAACCTACCGCGAACGGGCGGAGACATGCGAAGCTGCAGCCAGGGAGGAGAGAGAGCGATACCTTCGCATCGGTCCCTCATGTTCTGGAAACGACGTCATCTCTGCCAACCGTACTCATCTCGTCGATAAACTGAAGATGACGTGTTACGAGCTCGGGAAGACCGAGGAGCTTAAACACCATTTTGTCAAGCGGGTGGAAGAGTGCGAAATTGAGAAAGGTCGGCTACAGCAAAGTGCTGAGCCTGATGCTCATGCTAAGGATTATGCTAAGTGGGCAAATGGTAAGGATGTGGCAGAGGTATCAGATGCTGAGCTTATTCAGGATGCTAAGGCTAAGCCCGTCAAACTCGTTAAGCCCGATACTACTGCTGAGCCCGATGCCAAGGCTGAGCCCGATGCCAAGGCTGAGCCTGATGCTAAGGCTGAGCCTGATGCTAAGGCTGAGCCTGATGCTAAGGCTAAGCCCGTCAAACTCGTTAAGCCCGATACTACTGCTGAGCCTAAAACTAACGCCAAGTCTGCCGCCGAGAAAGAGGCTGATTCGGATAAGGCCGTCAATGAGTATTTGAAAAACCAGAAGTTAGCCGCTGCTGCCTCCAGGGATGATTTCATTAAGGCTGATTCGGTGAAGGCCGTCAAGCAGGCGATGGCCCCGCACCAGAAGGAAGCCGCTGCTGCCTCCAAGGCTGCCGCCGAGAAAGAGGCTGATTCGGTGAAGGCCGTCGCCGCCGAGGCTGATTCGGTGAAGGCCGTCGCCGCCGAGGCTGATTCGGTGAAGGCTGAGCCCGATGCCAAGGCTGAGCCTGATGCTAAGGCTGAGCCTTCAAGCCGACCCGCGCTTCCGAGGTTTCACATGGACAGGATTTGGCAATCGACTTTCCACTCGTGCCTTAAAGGGAGATCTCCACTTACTGGTGAAGCAGAATTTAAGTATTGCAGCCTACGAGCCGACACCGAATTAGGGTTCTCGCCACCGCCGCCGCCGCCGCCCGATGATTCGGTGAAGGCCGTCGCCGCCGAGGCTGATTCGGTGAAGGCTGATTCGGTGAAGGCCGTCGCCTGATACTAATGGAACGGATCCCTCATTAGAGCGCGACACACCCGAAGCGAGGTACAAATCGTGCATGAGGGATCATGCAATGCCAAGATGCCATCAACTAGTATCCATCGACGAATCGAGTAGAGCGTGAATCTAAACTTAGGACAGAAAACGTAGACACGAGATTCAGAGGATTCAAGAACATAACGAATGCAAATGTCGTCGGCATAACAGATAGAGTCAATAAAAACGATGAATTAATTAATAAGAGAGCTGATGTGCTGAATAATAAAATAGATCAGGCGGAACTCGAAGGCTTCAGACAACATCGACCCCTTGAGCGGAGGAATTGACAAGGCGGTTCCCACGAGAATCATTGACCTGATGGTGATATAATCTTGTCTTTAACCATATCCAAAATATTTTCCAGTATTCTTTGATTTTGTGACAGGAGAAAAATTTACCTTTGTCTCCAAAACCAAGTGGGATCTCAACGTGATGTCTGTCTGTACATGAAAGGGAAAATTGATCAGTGAACGTCTTCGTCTTCGCCTTCACATATTTCATGTCTGTACATTCGCTAACCCCCCCCTCAGGTAAAGAGGGATTGAAGACCTTTGCCTTCAGCTCTGGGTTCTGTGTCGACCCCAGCCCGTTTTTCAAGAAGTGCTTTGGTCGCGGGCACTCCTTTTATCTTGATAGTGTATGCGTCGTCGGTGCGAATTTTCTCCTTCGTGGGAGTGTCGTCGGTGTTTTCAGGGTTTTTGCGGGGGCGTCCTCTCTTCTTCTTGGGAGTGCCTGTCGTCTCGGGAGTGCCGTCGGTGTTTTCAGGGTTTTTGCGGGGGCGTCCTCTCTTCTTCTTGGGAGTGCCTGTCGCATTGGGAGTGTCGTCGGTGCGCCCGGGGCTTTTGGGAGGGAGTCCTCTCTTCTTCTCGGGAGTGCCTGTCCTCTTGGGAGTGTCATCGGTACCCTGTCCTCCCTTCTTGCCTGTTTTCTTGGGCCGCGCATCGTCATCGTCGATGTGTAGAGGGCTTTTGCGGGGGCGTCCTCTCTTCTTAGGGGGTTCCCTGGCATTCAAAACGGGAGTATCGATGTACCGGGGTCCATCGACCTTCTTCTTGACAACTGTCTTTTTTGTTTCAGAGTCTGAGTTGTCTTCGTCGTCTGATCCAGGGGCAACAGTCAGGTACAGGGGCGCTCTTCCGGGCTTAGTTTTTGCAGTCGCGGCAACGGCATCTGCGTTCGCATTCTTCGTAGCGTTCGACACGAGTCCATTTGACACGAGGTCTTTTAGAAGAAGAGTGCGGTTAGTCTCGATCTCCTTGCTCATAGCATCGAGTCTTCTGAAGACACGGTCGCTTAATTGGTCAACACGGTCGGAAACCTGGTCAACACGGTCGGAAAGCTGGTTCCTGAAGACGGACAACTCTTCGATGACTATCTTTGTGACGTCCTGGACCAGGGCGCGATCTTCGCCATCAGGAACGGGCATGTTGTCACGAAACGTAGAATATGATGTCCGCGCGCGCGTGCGTGCGTGTCAGATGCGGTAAGGGGCAACGCGCTTTGCGAAGTGACAAGACGTTGCAAGTTTTTGAACGGATACTTATTTAATAGTAAATATATCAGCATTCAGGCGTGCACTGTACGAGTTAAAAACCACTTAAAGGAATAATTCATACATGACACATGGATCAATTGCCTCTGAAACCTTTCTCCGTGACACCGTATCGTATATCAACTATCACAGTGACCGGGTCTGTTAATAGTTGTGTTGATCTAAGTGAACTGTACGATTGTATCGATATAGGTATAGGGGCTTTGAATCCATCTTTGAAATATGTCGAATACGCGACGAATAAGAATGAAACGAATTGCAAAGGTCAGAATGAAAAGAAAAGTAAACGAAAAAATCGCTCCACCAAAAGTGTCACGAAGCACACTAAGCGGTTCGATAACCAGATGACTCTACATTTCAAAAAGAACGAAATGACATACAATGTGAAGCTATTCAAAAACGGAAACGTCCAGATGACAGGCGTGAAGGATGTTCAAGCCGGATGTCAAATAGTGGATGATCTCATAGATTTGGTAAAACATTACGGGAACTCGAATGGTTCGATTGTGCAGGATGTGACCATGTTGCACAATGACGGTTTGAGAATATGCTTGATGAACTGCGACTTCAAAATACTGTTCAACATCAATCGAGACGTTTTGCACAAGGTTTTATTGGATGATGGGTATACCTGTACTTTCGAACCGTGTATTTATCAAGGAGTGAAACTGTCGTATTTCATGTCCGATTCCGCGACGAACGGAAAATGTAATTGCAAGGTCAGGTGCTCTGGGAAAGGTAAAAAATCGCATTGTACACGGATAACTATTGCTTTTTTTCAGAGTGGTTCGGTCACAATAAACGGCGCGAAAAATATGTCGCAGTTGGATCTGATACACAACTTTGTCACGGATACGATGCGTGAATATTCGGTTAAAGTGCAGCAGAGGTTTTATAAACCAATGAAAAATGAAAAAAAAAATGTCAGTATCTTATAAAACACGATGGTGAATGATGATTGTAAAGAATGTGGTACACGACCAAAACCGGAAAACAAGAGCTTTGTCGATTTGTGTGAGTACAATCGAATGGCCGATGGACGAACATTTACTGATTATAGCGGCAGATGCCAAAAGCTGACTCCGATGTCAAGTTATGACGAGAGAATGTTTATGATCAACAACGCCACGGAGATCATGAAATCAGTCGACGATAGGTTTGTATGTACGACATGTTTGAAGAAAGAGCCGAAAGCACCTTCGACAATGCTAGACGAAAAATACGTACAAGTGTGTGACCAAAATACTTGCAAATTTGTCGTAGCGAACGAGAACGGTGTGGGGACAGGTCGAAAATGAGACAACGGTGTTTAGAGCGTTGTCTATAGAAAAAAATCTTTTTTTAATTTAAATGTTGATAAAAGCGTACAACACGATACCTGAATTTCAAGATCACGACTTTGAAGCGACAGGATACGTAAAAGCACCGGATCCGACTTTGAACGGAGGGCACTACACTGGAGAACCTTTCGAAACAGGGGCTGAGTATGGAGATTATCCCGTGAAAGCCGACGCTTATTTCATGAATCAACAATTGAAAACTCCAAACGCGAAGCATCAGGTAGTTGATTCACATAGAGTTGGCAATAACTTTCAAATTCTCGATAGTAACCTAAAAGAAGTCAACGGAATTGTCTGCCATGAACCAGAGAGGGCTCCTAGTACGATATGTGCATCGAACTCATTCGCCGATGACTACGAGATCTGGGAAGAGAAGTGATCGAAATCAAATGAAATATACCATAACCGTCTACAAAGTATTAGCCATGATGCGGTTCATGTGAAACGACCAATCGTTTTGAATGTGTACGTTATCACAACTAAATTTTTGTATGATCTGTGTTGTCAATTGTTCGTCTGGTTCTTCGATGCGCGCCTTTTCGATGAGATCGACAGCATCCCATAACTTTAATGAATCGTAGTACAACCCGTTTTTAAATGGAGAACAGTTATGTACAATCTGGATTCTCATATAAAATAATTCCAAATGCAAAAAATTTAAATTGTTTAACAAAGTATTACTCAGAACGACCGTTTTGTATCCAGATGATTTCTGTATATTATCAATCGTGGTCGGCATTATCATCCTTCCGTGGTATTCAAATTTTCCGTGTTTGCACAATTCGAGATTTTCGTAAAACCCGTTGTTATTCATTGTTTCCTTGCAAAACATGTATACCTTATTGACCCTATCAGGAAACTTTCTGAAATAGTTCTCGGCGATGAGAAGGGGAATGAAACCGTTCTTATGAAGAGACATGTTGGCTTCGTAAATACAGATATTTATTTTTCCATTATTCATTTTTGAAGGAATGTTGATGTCATTGATTGAGATGTACTTTTCAATGATATCGACGTCCCATACGTACCGCATGACCTTCACCGGTCTGTCATACACCATTTCCAGGAAATCTTTGGCGTATGCATACATTTCTAACACCCATACCTGATCAATATATGGGTTTCGGTAGTTTCGCATTATATGATGGATATCAAACACGAATTCTTCTTGCAGTAAGATATAGAGATTTCCGCATAGCACATCGACCAACTTGATACCGTTGGCCTTGATCGCTTTCAAAATTTCTATATCGTTGCTCGGGTTCAACGTCAGAGATAGAGTGAAAACAATCTGATATTTTTTTACGGATTCTGTGGTGAGCCGAACGACTTTAACGTCGACGAGTTCATCAAATCGATCATACCCTGTTTCGACTGAGACCATGTCGCAATTGACAGTGGGGATCATGTTCAGCATTTTCCATATAAATAGTGATTGTTGAAAGCATCCATTTGTGAATATGTTAGTTGGTTTTCTCACGCAAATGCAGCACTCCATAGTTTGAATATTAAAACATTTTTTGTAAAAAAAAATGTACGCTAATACTAAAATGAAAAGTGTTTTTGAAAAACAAACTCGCTTGAGACAAGATGACTGTGACAAAGAATCTCAAGAACTTCAAAATGACGACGCTTACAAGTATAACACATTCAACACGTTTACAACAAATAAAAATAACGAACAGGAATGTAAGTCAAACTTTAAAAGTCTTGTGGATTTCTCGCTTGACAACTACATGAATATTCGCGATGGATATGGTAACACGAATGCATGTGGGATAGACAATGATAGTAAAGTGCGAAATGATTTTGAAATGCACGACAAAGGAAGACAGCAGTTACATACTAGGGTATTTGTCGGAGGGCCCAATGTCAATAAAGGCGGTTTTGAACCAGAGGTTGATTCGAAATTGACCCAAGGAACTTTCGTATCAAGAAAAGAGACTTGTGACGTATTGTCAGAGAAGAGTTTCGATCGATTTGAACCAATGCGCGAAGAAATTTTGAAGAGCATTCAGAATCCCAAAAATATTGTTCCCGAGTGGACTTGGGGAGGCGAGGGAACAAGAGACGTTCTCACGCAAAGAAACTTTCTTGAAAACAATGGATACGAACACGATGGTAAAACATGGAAAAAATGTTAACCAGCTGTTAAGCTTGAATGAATTCGATTCAGAAACCGATGTCTTTTTTCAGAAGTTTTCTCCTTAATTGTTGTTGGTTAATATGGATATCTTTGGCCCGTACATCTGTACCAAGAATATGTTTGATTTTTTTTTCATCCGATCCTCTCTTCTTCGAAAAATCCATGTCTATAATTTTTACATCGGTTCTTGTTTTGGGAGTTTCTTCATGAAGTGTCGCTACATTCATTTTTTGGACGGTGTCGAAATCTGGCAACCCATTTTCAGTAACTCTGTGTGAATCGTTTGTCATAATGTCAATTGAAGGTGGGTCTGCTTCTTTATATTTTTCAATATCTTCAGAAGCCTGTGAATCGTTTGTCATAATGTCAATTGAAGGTGGGTCTGCTTCTTTATATTTTTCAATATCTTCAGAAGCCTGTGAATCGTTTGTCATAATGCCCGCTTTCGTCGTATTTGTCGTTTCATTGTCATTTGTGTCGTCAGATGCATGCGTGGTATTCAATTGGCTGTTGTCGGCTATGTAATGTACAGTTCCTTGAGATATTTTTGCGGTGCTTTCATCAACGACGTTTTTTTCATTGGAATCGGATGAGTCTTTGTCACGGGTGTATTCATCGAATTCTTCCGGGATAATCTCATCTGAAAAGCTTTCTTCAACAGATCCCGTTGCTGCTTCATCTTCATCTTCATCTATATCATCTTCCGAATGTTCGATTGCTATTTCCCCTAATTTGGAAACCATCATAATTTCTTTTTGATTTGAATCCAAATTGTATTCAGATAATTCTACATCTGAATCTGACACGGCCACATCACCAGCGTTTTCGATGCATTCTTCGCGGATAACCGTACACGGAATGCTTTCACGAACAATAGCTCCATCTCCTTCATGTGCATCTCCTTCATCTAAATCATTTTCAGAACTTATTGTTTTTATCATCGATTCGACAGCATTGTGTTGTTTTTCGATTTCTCCACCGGCAGATTCACCCACCCTTGAAGGTAATTCCGAACCTTTTTTTTTTGATTCTGAATCGGAATCGGAATCTGATTCTGAGTCTGATTCCGATCCAGATTCAGATGGAGATTGAGATCCGACATGATATGACGTGCCACCTCCATGTATGCTTGATTTCTCGTCGTTGTCAGAGTTATACATATCTTCCTCAACTTTTAGAAAACTACTGATCATTTGTTCCAACGGGAGCATATCCTTGATGACTTTTGTTATTTTTTCTCGCACGATCAGATCGATCTCTTCTTCATTGATTTTCCTCACATCGTTTTGATATCCATCAAAAAGAAGCTGCGGCTTGCTCCACAAAGCACGCGCGATTTCGATGTAGCATATGTGAATAAAATCTGGAGATTTTGGTATCTCTAATTTGATCTTAGAATCATGTATTTTTTTGGAATGTTTGAATTCTGCGACAAAAGAAGCTTTCACAAGCTTATCTAACCATTGACAATTTGCATTCATTTTAAACCTATCGAACTCCTTCATTATTATCATACTGTTCCACTTGGGAATATCTTGTAATCTTTCTTGAAAGTTTCGGAGGACGTGTTTTTTGAGATCTGTTTTTTGTTTCGATAAACTATAAATGTATCTGATCCCCTGTTTAAAAATAGGCGTGCACCTGTCAATTAATTCGTCGGTGTACTTGATTTTCATTCTGGTATTATTTATTTAGTCGTGTTTTTTTTTGAACTCGCCACAAACGCGAGCCTACTATACATTTTTTTCTGATACTATGTCAACGATGAGTACGGTTGTTGATTACTCGTTACACCTCATATGTTCGTATCTAAATAGGAAGGTGTATAACAACGAAAAAATGTCATTCTACAAAAATACAAAGGGACCAACATACTAGTATTCAAGGGAACCGACGATGTGGAATCCTTTACGTACAACTTTCACTTGTGGGAGAAAGACAAGGTCCATCGAGGATACAAACAGTATTCGAATCGATGTAAACAGGAAGTGCAAAAAATTGATTTGGATTTCCACAAGCCTCTTGTGATAACTGGCCATTCGATTGGCTCAATAGCTGGAGCTTTGATAGCTCACGATCTCAATGTAGATGTAGAGGTAATTCTATTTGGATCACCGAAGTTAGCGACCACAGCGTTTCGAGATGAAATATACAACAATAAAAGAATGCGAATTTTCAACTACATCAATGAAGGGGACATCATTGCGTCATATCCCTTCCTATATTTGGATCACATCACCGATCCGATCGTACTGAAGAACGCTCGAACCTTTTTCAATCCGCTGACAACACATTCAATGGCAACTTATAGTCACAACATATACGCAATGAAAAGAAGAGTAGAGCAGAAAGGAATCGTGAATCCTTTTAATGAAGTTTTGGACATTTTTTAACATCCCTAGTTCGTCTAAAATCACTTAAAGATTTCTTGTATATGAATAATAGTTCGCATGGCTACGAGAGTGTGTAACAAAAAGTGGATCGATATTTTCAATCAAAAGTTTGAGGAATTCATTAAGGATATGATATTGATTTATCCTGAAGACAAAGACTTTAAGTTAATGAAAAATAGTTTCAGCTTGCTCAAGTTAGCCGACGACAAGAAACCATTCGAGATGTTTTCCTTGTACGGTGGCATATTTGAAGAGCCTGTAAAACAACGAGATGAACAATTCTTTCTCGTAAACGATTACCGTGACATTACTGTTCAAGAATCGAATTTAACACACGATTTAATTAATAAACTGAAAGGCTATTGGGGGAATCTTTCAGTAGATAACAAGGAAGCGATTTGGAAGTATCTCGAGATTTTCTTTAAATTGAAACAGACGATACTCAGTTGAACACGACAGATATGATGATGGCCATCATAAAAAATGTCAACCCGAGGTAAAATTTATCAGCCGGGGATAAATCGATCGGTTTTTTGTTTATTAAATTGGTCCACAATTTTTCCAGGGTGTAAAACATTTTCATAAGTATCTTATGAAGGGGGGTTTGATAGAGGCTAAAAGATTGTTGTTGACTATTTAGAAGAAAATATAACTTGTCCATGTTACTTTTCTCGTGTATGAGATCGTATAGTTCGTTTTTATCCTGTAGAGTGGTAGTGTTATTTTTCATTGCATCGAATCTGTTCATGAGTTCGTCGTCCAATTTAGTGAGTTCTTCTTCCGATACCTTTGCTGTTGGGTCGAAACCATTTTTGTTTCTTGATTTCAAGATCTCGACTGGATCAAAATCCTTAAGATCTGGTTTATCTACGATATCAAATTCTTTTTTGAAGCTCAACGGTGCATTTGTACTCATCGACAGGGTATGTATGCTATTTTAAGGTCACAAAAAAAATCAGTGATCTATCAGTCATATAATTTCTTGGAAAGTATGTATTCATCGTTTTTGTTTATGTCATTTATTAGATTTTGAAGTTGTATTTCATTGTTTTGTCTGTAGCGAGAAAAGTCTGAAACATCGTTTTCCAAATCCCCCACCTTACTGTTGAGATAAATGAGAAGCGCGATGATACCTACTATCAAAGCACTATTAAGCGCCGCGAGAACGAATTCAACTGACATTTGAAATAAGGCAATATTTTTTTCGGGAAAAAAAATGTCGTTAAGTATTAACAATGGATGCTGCTCTAGAACACTCGATAGGGACTAATCCGCTGAATGATTTATATTTCTCAAAAAAGAACATCGAGGCCCTCCAGCAAGGCATACGATATTCTGTATACAAAAGAACAGGTCAAGTGATCGATACCCAAAACGAAAGAGAGTTGCTTGTGATCATGAGATCGTTGTATCTTCAATATAGTCGTAATTTGCCGACAAACATTGTAATGCAAGTGAAAGATCTCAATAAACGCGTTTTAGACGAAGTACTTCCGCAGATCATCATGGAAATGAATCAGTACAAGACATATCTACGCGACGCGAGTGGGCTACCTATTCCGCTGGACAGAGGGGAGAACACCAGTACAGCGGGAACAAAGTTTCTTGAGATGGGAGAATTTTGATGTGAATCATACATTGAAAGCTTTTTTAAGTGAGTTCACAGTGATTTTTTTGTTGTGAATGGCATTTGAATAAATATCAAAGAGCATTTTATTAACGAGATCCTTATCTTCTCGGTTCGCGTATGTCGACAATTTCTTCAAATCGGACACAGTCACGAATGGATATTTCTTTTTCCTACTGTTGTTCCCACCTTTAAAGGTAGCGTTAATTGAAGGGCGAGTGATGACAGGTGTCGCGTCTGACATGTTTCGAGCAGACACGTCTGAGAAATACGCTCCACTGTTGTTTCCGAAATATTCAGAAGGAAGTGTTGTACTCCCCCCTTTTTGAACATACAATGTTCTCAAATACCCCCCGACCGTTTTGCTTTTTTTGTCTTCGTTTTGCACATCCATCATCTTGTACACGGTCGGTGATACATGATCAGGATCTATACCGTGATCTGCGAAGAATTCCAGTAATCCGGGTTTCACATATTGTGCTTTCCTCATATCGATTTTACATATATAAAATATTATATTTTCCATTCTTCGGTTTGAAGGAATTCATGCAAAAGCCAACCCAGCCAATCCCGCGGTCACATTTAAAAGATTGTAGTTGATGGCATACAGATTCATCTCGTACCTGTGGTCGCCCCTCGGTACGATTAACTCAGTATACATCTGAATTTTGTTTATCTTGCTGAAGTTACATGATCCAGACGGCTGGAAATTCTCGGGATTCAATGAAAACGAGAAGTTGTAAATGCCTGTTTTGGGAACTTGTGTGTGATGCTGATAGGGTTGGACGATGTTATAGTAGTAATTATCTTTCGCTTCTTGTCGATCCACACCGTTAAATAAAAATTTCGCCGAGCGAAGTATTTCTCCGTTCACAGACGACTCCGAAAAATCCCGCGTATCCGTTATATTGGGTTTTTCGTTTATTTTAAGAGTATCCCAATCGGTGAAATCGTACCACCTGTTATGCAAACCACGATCGTTTCTAGCGATGACCCATATGAATTCTTTGACAGGATTGTGAACATCAATGTCGACCATGTTGAATTTATTGAGGTCATCATATGAAAATCTCACGACTTGTTCTACGAGATATTCCTGATTCTTCGTGGCAAAAAATGTTCTTTCGGTTGTATCAAGAAAAATGTAGTTGGCCTCTATGTATGGATCTATGAACAAGGAGTTGTTCTGGATATTGAAGTAGTCACTACATTCATCTGGCGTGGGCTTTCTCGTCGTGCTTTCTTGATACGGTGTCTTAGACAAACCTAACGTAAATATATCCACCAAAGGTCTCAACTCGACGTGGACTTCTACCGTATGGTACTGAAGCGATATGAGTGGAAGTGCGAGACCGGGGATTTTGTTGAACCAGAAATGCAATGGTAAGTAAACCTTCCGGCCGAATATTTGAATATCGCCATCTATGTATTTTTTTGAGTAATCATCTGGTGCGTATATGTCAGCGACATTCCCGATGATCTTGGAGTAGCCATACGTTTTATCAGAACTCAGTGACAATTCAGCCCAAATGTGAAGCCATTCACCATATTGTTTATCGATGATGTTTCCTCCGATCGAAATGTAATAGTTATCAACGATCACCTCGCCAAGGTTTTGTACGAATTTAAACTTTTCCCCCGATTTTTTTGGTATATTTGGTAACGTAAAAACAAAGTACATATTTTGCAACATGTCTCCATTTCGATCTATTTTGCAGCTCAAGAGCGTTTTCTCTTTGATGTGCATTGTGTTTTTACTAAAATTCAATCTCATACTTTCCATGCTGAAATTGGTATATGTTTTGAAAACCTTCTTAAAAAACGACAGTTTTGGATTGCCGTTCAAATACAAATTCTGACCACCCACTGCTACCAATTGAATAAGTCCCCCGGGCATTATTGTATATTACTTTATATTACTTCAGACTTCTCTTTAAGCCGATTATACGCGGCGAATTTACTAAATCACCCGGTCCAACCACCAGAGCAGTCAGTCGCAGCGCAGCTGTCATGAAATATACAATTTGTGCACGATCGTGTTCACCCTTTTGAACAACTCTCTCTTTTCGTGATTTTCATTTGCTTTTATGTGCTGTAATACCTCTTCATAAGTGAACCAGGCGACGTTCCTGACTTCTTTAGCTTGTTGCACATTACTCGCATCGAATTTCACAGCAGAAGCATCTCCTACATATTGGGCCATATAATATACATTTCGATACCTAATACCATTCGATCCATTAAATACTTCTTCGAATTGCTTGGTGGTGTCATGCAGAACTATCTTTTCGTGAAAACCAACCTCCTCTTCGAACTCGCGTAAAGCACATTTCAAATCGGACTCGTATAACCTTCGACGCCCTTTGGGTGCTTCCCAAATTTGCTCCGAAGCACACTCAGTGTTTGCTGCGAATATGTTTAAATTGACGAATTGGATCTCGCCTTCGATTCTTCTTATGTAAACCCCGGCCAACAGCTTGTTAAATTTCATCTGTGATTTGTTGAATTCCTTCTGAAATTTTTGATTTTGTTGCTCGCTCGAATGACTCCATAACCTTGTCCAAAGGTCAGTGAACTTTGAATTTGTTATCAATGTCTTTTCAGAAGAAGTCATCTTGGAAAAAAGCTTTTGTATGTATGTGTAATTGTTAAGCTCGTACTTTCCGCGCAGGAATTCTGTATACGCAATACTATCTTTCTTTTGCACTAATATGTACTTTATCTCGCCATCGATCCGTTTAAAGCAAATGAGCCCATAACTACTTACTGGAAAATTACAAACCTTGGAAGTGTGCCCATATACTCCACAATTTAAACAACTGACACTGCTGTGACCACGACGCATTTGATTTCTTTAACAATCTTTCTTTTATATGATTTTTCACCGTCGACATGAAAACCATTTAAAAAAAACACTCGTCAATATATTCATCATGACCAGAGAAGATTTCAAAAGAAATGATATCGACCCTAAAAAACACGATCTTATTTTTCAAGCTCTTGATTGGTACCCGACCGATATCAAAAGACAAAATTTCAATATTTCACTTGACGACACGAACCCCGACGCCGTACATGAAGAGGAAGCAGATGACCCACAATACTGTGTGAAATGTTTTGGTGTCGATTCACGAGGTAGATCCATCGGACTGACAATTTTCGACTACAAACCATTCTTCTTCGTGCACATCAAGGGTCTCGACTTTAAAGAAGGCAACACATACAAGCACATCAAAAGCAAGATTCTAGACGAGCTGAATGTCAAATTCAGATGCCAAATCAGCGATGTGTCCATGGTTGAAAAAGTCAATCTATACGGATTTACAAATGGCGAGAAAATACAATTTTTGAAGCTCACATTTCCAAATTGGAGATCGTTCAAACATGCCAGCTACAACTTCAAATCCATTCGCTTTAGGTCAAGAGAATTTCCCATAGAGCATTTTGAATCAAATCTAGAACCCCATTTGCGGATGTTACACATACTGGATGTACAACCGTCTGGTTGGATCAAGATTACGGCAGGCGAATATAGATTTAACGACGATCATTTGGTGAGTTCCACTACACTCGATCTCGAGACATCGTGGGAGAACCTGCAGCCTCATACCGCGGAATCGATTGCTCCATTAGTTGTCGCGTCATTTGACATCGAATGTACGTCGTCCCACGGGGATTTCCCAATGGCAATCAAAAGTTACAATAAAACAGCACGGGAATTGAACGAATATTACAAATCATTGACTCAGAGCAAACAAATATTTCATACCAAGAAAGAAGTCAAAGACAAAATACAATTTCAATTATTTTCACTGTTTGACATCGAACATGACATGGAAATGAGTGAAACAAAACGGTTGACTTATGTGAATCCTAAAAATACGACAATCGAAAAGACCGCACTGAAATTCGCGATCGAAAACCACACTTACGATCTCATCCACCTCATGAAAGATAAGCCGAAGTCGGAAAAAGCTATTTCAGATTTCTTTCGCAAAGAATTAAACATCGCTGAACCCAAATCGCTCATACAACACCTGAAAACAGCCCACGAGAAAATGACGCGTTTCGATGTGGTCGACGTCAAAGTTCGGAGAAACATTTCCACTGAAATGCAGAAATTTAACACGCACATGGAACCCTATAAGTTTCAGATGAAGGTTTCAAACAACATGGAATGTATCATGGCACTGTTCGATAAAAAAACTGTATTTGACAAGATTTCAGACAAGTTCTTGAAAATGGGATTTCCACCACTTGAAGGAGACCCTATCATACAAATAGGCACGACGTTTCATAAATACGGAAGCAAGGAATGCTTCTTTAAAAGTATCATAACGCTCAAATCCGTCGATGACATTGACGATGCCGACGAAATAATAGAATGTAAAAAAGAACGCGACGTCATCATTCAATGGAGACAAACCATTCTGAATATGGATCCAGACGTCATCGCCGGCTATAATATTTTCGGTTTCGATAATGGCTACATTTATGATCGGGCCAAAGAGCTGCGAATACTCGGCAAGGTTCAAAATCTCGGGCGCCTCACTGATTTCAAATTTGATAAGTACAATCCCAGTTTCGTCGTCAAAGAACTGCAGTCCTCAGCACTTGGTCAAAACATTCTTAAATATTTTAACATGCATGGTCGTGTTCAAATCGACCTCATGAAATTGGTCCAGAAAGACTATAAACTGGATTCATACAAATTAGATACTGTCGCGTCCACATTCATCACCGGTAAAATAACTTCGGTTATTGATCATTCAAATGTGACCATCGATGTCACTCAAGGTGTACACCCGAACCACTTCATACAAATAGACGACATAAAGTTTCGCATCATGGATATGAACGGGAATCACTTGACAATCGACAATCCAGACCTTTTTGATATCGATCAAGGTGCAAAGTGGGGATTGGTCAAAGACGATGTTTCACCGAATGACATATTTAGATGCCAAAATGGCACAGATGCGGATCGAGCAAGAATTGCGAAATACTGCATTCAAGATTGCTCGTTATGTAATTATCTCATCATGAAACTCGAGGTGATCGCGAACAACATCGGAATGAGCAACGTGTGCCTAGTTCCTCTCAGCTACATTTTTCTCAGGGGTCAGGGCATTAAGATTTTCAGTTTGGTGTCAAAACAGTGCCTTGACGACGGCTTCATCGTCCCCGTGGTCAGAAAGGCTAGCGAAGACACGGATGAATCCTACGAAGGTGCCATCGTTTTGACACCTGACATCGGAATTTATTCCGACCCTATTTCAGTTCTAGACTTCGCCTCTCTGTACCCGTCATCGATGATATCGGAAAACATATCGCATGATTCCATCGTTCTTGATGACCGATACGATAACATCCCGGGAATCGAGTATATCGATATCCAGTATGAAGTCGACGGGGCACTACAAACTGTGAGATTCGCTCAATTCGAAAAACAAGGCATCATGCCGAGAATCCTAAAGAAATTGCTCAAGCAACGGAAGACGACGAGGAAAAAGATCAATTACAAGACAATATCCACGCGTGTCAATGCAAATGTGTCTGGACTCGTCATTGCGGAAAACGACGACAGTATCGATATAAATAATCTCGAAACGAACACCGTCACGCGTGTTGATAAAAGTGACATCACCGGAATGACTGACACGTTCGACGAATTCCAGCAGGCAGTATTGGACGGATTGCAACTGGCATACAAAATCACCGCGAATAGTCTTTACGGTCAGGTCGGTGCCAAGACTTCCCCTATTTTCCTTAAGGAACTCGCTGCTTCTACCACGGCTACCGGAAGAAATTTGGTACTCAAGTTGAAAGACTTCGCGGAAGAAAACTATGACTGCAAAGTTGTGTACGGTGATTCAGTCATGCCATACACGCCAATACTTCTCAAGCAAAACGAAGAGGTCTTCGTAAAAGAAATTCAATTCGTCGAGTCCGGTGGTGCCGGTGGTGATCACGAATGGAAACCACATGATCATTTCTTGAAAAGTGGTCACAATAAACAAAAGTTAGATATCCACAGCGGCGACGATTTGTACACGTGGACACACGAAGGTTGGCAAAAAATTGTTCGAGTTATTAGACACAAAACTCAAAAACGAATCTATCGAATCACAACTGGTTGCAGCATCGTCGACGTGACAGAAGATCACTCCCTGCTCACTGCAAACATGGACCTCCTGAAACCCGGGTCGCTCACCATCGGCCAAATATTATGCCATCTGCCGTACGATTCCAAAGATGCGATATTTAAGACTGATTTCCTCAAACACGCCTTCGAGTTCGACGTCTTTCAGAAAAAAATAGCATGCGAAGGTCAGTACGAAGCACAGGTAGCTTTCATTTACTTCTCATTCCTCGGGCTCGAGTGCGACACGATCGACCAAATTGGCGAGACATACACTTTACACTTCTCTTCGAGACAAAAGAATGACGCCATGTCCAGCAGTGGTGCGATTAATCAGGTCAGGAAAATAGAATTACTTCAGCACTGCTACGAAGATTTCGTGTATGATATCGAAACAGAAGTAGGTACCTTCCAGGCCGGTATTGGAAACATGATCGTAAAAAACACAGACTCAATATTTATTAAATTTCTGTCGTTGCCTGACGAAAACGGAAATGAATTGACTGGAAAAGACCGACTGCAGGCGTCGATCGACAAATCAATAAAAGTGTCCGAAGGTTTCGATGATGTTTTGGAACGTCGCCAGCAAAACGTCCACAAAGCTGAGTACGAAAAGACGTTCTTCCCGTTCATTATATTGTCAAAAAAACGCTATGTCGGAAACCTCTATGAACATGATGTGAACAAGTTTAATCAAAAAAGTATGGGTATTGTCTTGAAAAGAAGAGACAATGCCAACATACTAAAAAAAATATACGGTGGGATGATAGACATCATCCTTAATCAAAATGACGTGCCTCGATCGATCAGCTACCTCAAAAATCAATTGACGCAAATACAGAACGAAAGTATACCTATGAACGACTTGATCATTTCAAAGACTCTCAAGGGCTCCTACGCGGACCCTTCTAAAATAGGCCACAAGGTCCTGGCTGACAGAATGTTCGAAAGAGACCCCGGAAGCGCACCGCAGGTAAACGACCGGGTTCAGTATCTATACATTCACAACCCTGATAAAAAAGCCCTCCAAGGGGACCGAATAGAAGATCCTGAATTCATAAAAGCTAATGATCTGAAAATAGACTATTGCTTTTATATCTCGAATCAGATCTTGAAACCGGTGTCACAGCTATTGTCTCTTGTCGTCGAGAGAATTCCTGGGTACCGTAGGCCTGCGACTTATTTCCAAGATCTTTGCGAAAAGTTCAAAAAACAGCTCAAAGAAGACAAATTGGCTAAAGACAAGGTCCAGGCCATGAAGGAGACCGAAGTCGAAAAACTGATCTTTGAGCCTGTACTTACTTCGATTAGAAAAAAAATGAAAAATCAAAAGTCGATCTACGATTTCTTCAATTAGTTACAAAATGTAATAAGTAATACACATACCTATTATAAATGATCGTGATATCGTCAATATCACTAAACAACTTCGCAGACACCCTGCTGTATTAACCAATTCAGATACCTTTGATCAACTTTGAAATCTTTCACAGTCACAGTATCCGCAAAAATAAAGCGTTCTGTCCATATGCGATTCAAACTTCGAGCCTCCGTTTTCAATAGAACCTGGTTTAGTACCATCGCAAGTGTTGAAACGTTAAAGGTAAAATATTCCAACAACATGAACACGGTTCCTTGTTTGTCGTCTTGCATAGCTACAATTTTGCAACAGTCTTGGATAGAACCAATTTTGTTTTCGTCGAAATTCACGTGGTTTACAGACTCGGTCACGGATTTCATGTGAAATCCTTCTCCTTTAAATCGAACATCAATATCCAGTAAATTCTCATACGGGAAAACAACGAGCCTATGCTGTGACGTTAAAAAAACATCGACGGTTTTTCCATCTGCATATGTTAAATTCAAAGGAACTGATGTGATCGTCCCTGACAATCCTTGAAAGACGGACAAAACACGACAATGTGTCGCGATCGACAACGGGATATTGCGCCAGATTATCGTGTAGATACGTTCATTTTCGGCAATAATAGCTCCAGGATGAGGATTCGTGCGGGTCCTCATCGCAGCAGAACGCAGCAGGTCCTCATACTGCTTCGCATCAGCCATGGCCGATAAATCAACCAATCCATCGCGAATTGCAGAAATCACAATTCGGAAGGTGATGAACTGTTTAAAATCATTATCGTAGTTGTAATGAACATGAAACGAATCGCCCAAATTGAAGACTGCATCTGGGACTATTTGACTGCATTCGAGTTCGGTATAGGTTAACATCCAAGGAAAGCTCACGTTTCCTCGCATCGGGGTTGTCCACACAGCTTTCTTGAGAACTGGGACGATATCACCCTGTGCGGAAAGGATACCCCTGTAACACTTTTGGCATATTTTATCGTTTTCTGATTCGCATTGTTTGTTCCGATCGCGAAGTTCGGCTGATACTTTCACGGCGACGGCCCCATTGCAGTTGGCGCACGAAGTCTTGAGAACGCCCTTCCCATTATGCGGTGAATATCGACGTTTACTTGGCGAATGATTGGCGGGCGTGAGCATGAGCTGGTCCTCGCGGTGATGTAATTTAGTAAGCGAGTCAATTGCGTCCTTTTCTTGTGAGGCAACTGTTTTCCTTTTTGGAGCCAAAATCTTATCGTTCGAATTTGGCGGCCTAGAAGATGGGCCACGATAAGTGTCGCCCCGAGGAGTGTTCTGAGGTGTGTCTACGCCCGTTTGCTTGACTTTGCCGAGAGTTGTGTTTAGGACATTCGTTTCGTGCGCCCTAGACCCGAAACCAAGCGATGCATCGGGCGCCAGTACATGTGCGTGCGAGTCTTGACGGACGCCCGTGTCGGATGCAGGCAGATAACGTGACACAAGACCACCGCCTTTTTTCGTCATCACAAGAAGCGCGTCGTCAAAGGAACTCCCCAACAAGCGACGAGGTTGTACCTCCCGCGCTCTTGATGATCGTAAGGAGTGTTTGGTTTAACAATGGCACGCGCCACGCGTCATGCGCTGTGCTGTGGCGCCGACGAAGCGAGGGAAAGTCTTCGTCTCGCCACGGAAAACAACGCGTTTTCTTCTCAGCCACGGAAACAAACGCGTTTTCTTATCAGCCACGGAAAAAAACGCGTTTTCTTATCAGTTCGTCATTTTACTCAGTTAGGGTTTAGACGACATTTAGGGTTTAGACGACATTTATGACACATACATGGGATCGAATAAAACTACTTAAAGGTATCTCGCGACATTACATACATAATGGCGATCTCGACCCAAGAGAAAGATTTCCTCCAACAAGATCCACCGATCAGAGGACAGACATATGCATGCTTATCCTTCATATCACCCGAGGATGTCATCAAACAGAAAGAAGCTTTCCAATTCGAGCATTATCTCAAAAAGTTTTCAACCAGGATGAATGAACTCGTGGACGGCATCGCGACACTGCATCCAGAGGCATCGGACACTGTTCGTTCGGTAAAAGAACAATACTCCGAGGTATTCAAACCCTGCTCCTTGACGGCCGATTTCAAATTTTTCGTATCCGAAAATGCAGAGACACTTGACCGAGAATTCAATGAGATCCATGACTATCAAACAAACATCCGTGGTATCAAGGTACGAGGAGTATACGAAAGTCTTCAAGAAGCTCAGAGCAGATGCCAACAGCTCCGTCAATTAGACAACGACAAATTCAACATTTACATTTCTGAAGTCGGGTGTTGGTGTCCCTGGGCGCCGAATCCGAGCGAGATAAAGAACCAAGAATATGCGACAGACAGTCTCAACACTATGATGCAGGAGTACGAGAAGAATATTTCTTCAAAGAACGAGGAATATAATGAACGTAAAAATGATCTTCAAGGCAGAATGTCGCGGCAATCTGACATCGATTCGCTGAGCGACATCCGCGAGACTCTTGACAAAGCAGATCCTAAAACACAACAGATGTCCTAGAATTTAGGGGCTCTGGGTACAGAAGGATACGAGAACATTTGACATGACTTGAGATGAACTTTTTCATCGCTGATAGAAATGTTCTTTGAGCATTTGATGTATTCTTTGCCACCTTTCGTCCTGGGATCATATTTGTATGCGTTACAATTAGTTGCTGGAAACACTTGTCCACGCAATTCATTTTCGATGTCGACGAGATTAGCTTTATTGTGAGACACATTGGTCCCAGCTATGATTCCCAATTCCATTCTGCATTTGTTCTTGTGCTCATATCTCGCGGGGTCCAAAGTATGACTCAAAGGACTGACACTTTGTTTCAGGGATTGTTTGTATGCACAATCATCATAAGTTAATCTATTAGAACTCATTTTATTATATAAATAATATTTTATTTTTCCCTAATCAAAAATAAATGCCTGACATTCGTATGCTATTGCCCTGTCTGATCATTTACCTCAAACGCTTCTTAATAACCTTTTGGATACGTTTCCTGTTTAGCGTAGCGATCATCAATACCAAGAGTAACGCGAGTACGTGTGTGACCAGTAAAGGTGTAGCCGGTTTACGTGTACCGAACTGTCCGTTACAAAACGACCGCCCCACTTCGATGGCGGCTTCCATACTAGAATAAGGTGTCTTTCTATAGGACATCATACCGCACATGGCAACTGCGGTAGACTTCCCAAAGAACGGGAGGTGGCCATTTGGGTTCAACACACCCGATGACTGCTCGAATACCCACCGATCTCCATCCCATGACGCACCCCACCCGATACGGGATTTCTTAGGCTCGCGAATACCGAGTTGCTCGATAACCCTTGATATGAGTGTTTCTTCATCCATCGTAACGATTTCGTCGGTTAGATCGCATATGACACAAGATATAGTCTTTTTATCCGAAAGAACAACGGGTTGAATACGTAACTCTGTATCTATCAGGTACTGTAAATCACTCGCGATGGCGATTTCCTCTTCATATTCTAATATGACGTTGATAGCACCGTATGTACTCGGTGCTATTTTTTCAACTGCACCTTCTCCCCAGTTATCCTTGACAAATTTTACCGCCGGGTCGTTATCGAGACACAATACGAGTAGACCGTCGTCTTCGATGACTTCACCGTTTCCGAACTTCGCGGTAAACCCATCGTCGCGGTAGACGACATCTTGTAATTCGTTCCCAAATTCAAATTGGACACCTTTGTCGACGAGAGCGGTCTGCATTGCGTCACACATGACCTTACCAGAAACTTTTTGAGTATACGGTGCCGAGAGACCCACGTGGTCGAAACTCTTGACAAATTCGTAGGCTGTCATGACATCCCATGGTACCCCGTCGATTACCAGTGTTACAGCTTCCATCAACTTCTGACCATTTTCAGATAACGTACCAATTGCATTTTTGAGTGATATTTTCTTATACCTCCATGGCATAGCCAATACCCTGATCGCGAGTGATGAAAGTGTCAGATAGTCTCCCGCCGATAGATACTTACTAATAACACCTCCACTACTTGAGTCTTTTTGAAATATATCATCCCATTTAATCCCCATTTCCTTGAATAAAGCATTCGTATTGACAAATGCTCGATCGAATACTACCCTGTGTGCGTGTAGATCGCGTGATTTCATCGAAGGCTCCCACCAAGAACCACCAGCTGATGTTTTTTTATCGTATACAACCACATCGTGGTCTGTATATTTCTTCAGTTCCCATGCAATAGACATACCGGTAGGACCTCCGCCAACAACGTGAACCTTCATCTATTTCGTATTAATATTACCGTCACATATTTATTTTACTTATTCGATTCCTACTGGTGGATGGTCGCCCTCGTCGCCTGTTGGTTCGTCACCCCTCTCGACGACAAGCCCTAGCCTGGACCGCGCAAAGAGTTTTCCATAAAAATCCACGACGCGATGTACCCAAAGTCAAGCAGAGATCAGAAATTCTCAACTGCGGAAATGATTTTATCGAAGTCGCGATCTTCTTGATATTTCATGAATTTCCCATCAGAGAATATCAGCAAAGTCGGAAAAGAGTTCACTCCATATTGGTGGATGAAAGGTTTGTTCACCTCATCATCAACATTCATCGCTTGAACATCGAATCCTCCATTTTTTTTTGAGAATGTTTCGATCTTCTCCCACGTAGGCTTAAATCGAGTACAGTGTCCACACCAATCTGCGTAAATGAAAATCAGTTTCTTTTTATGAACGTCATCGTTCTTGTTTTCGAACTCTTCTTTAGTAGAAGACTTTGACAGGTAATAAAGAGCGCCGATGACGAGCAGCGCCATCACGATATTTTTTGCATTGAGTTTAAGCATGTTTCATTTATATGAAGGAATTTTTTTTGTGATTTAATTGTAATCACATGATAGTGGGTGACAAATTTAATGTATCGTTTACTCAAAATGATTATAACACCCCGCTAGAAGCATGGGAACTTCTTCTTAATCAAATGAGAAATACACGGGTCACATTTTGGCTCCCGTTTTTCAATGACGGATCCATAAAGAAAAATCTTGAAAAGAATCTTAATGTAAACATAATTCATCAAAGACGAGATTTTTTTGAATATGAACCCAAAAAATATGATGTGATCGCCGACAATCCCAGTTTCTTTCAGAAACAAAAGGTTTTTCGTCGTTGTCTGGACTTGGGCAGGCCTTTCGCTTTGTTGGTTCCTATGGAAACAATTGAACGTAAATACTTTTCAGAAATGTTTAAAAACGACAAGCGGCTTCAGGTGATCATTCCAAATAAGAGGTATGAATTCGAAAGTCAATATCCTGATTCGTCAGGCAAGATTCCATTCAAGACTGTATGGATTTGCTGGAAAATGGATCTAAAATCTAAAAATAATCTGATATTCGAGGGGTGACCGGTCCACGGAGGTGGGTTTTGGTCTAAATAGTCAGCGTCTTCTTTCTCCTTCGACCGTTAACTGATCTAGTATCAGTCAATTCGGATATGTCGGATCTGGACGCAGTACTGAAGCTCTCCAATCTATCATCGTCATTTTCAATAGACCTCAAAATGTCATCCAAGTTCGAAGGTCCCTTCATTTTCGGCGAGGTAGGAGCGGCGTCGACACCCGGGCCTTTAAACATGCTACTGAACATGTTTGCCATACCCGGTGAATCACTGTTTTGCGCCATTGTGTTCGCAGTAGCCGACGCGAATTGCTTCATCAAGTCCGGGTTCGTTTTCATAACTTGTTCAAATCCTGGTAAATTCGACTTAAACATAGTATTGGTTAGGTGAAACATAAAGCCACTACCGGTCAACGCCATCATGAGACGCAACTCGGGTGCCATCTTGGACTTACTTTTGTATTTTGAGTGCAATTCTTCGAATATGTCGTCATATTCTGTTATATTACCGTTTATGCTTTCGGACCATCCATCAAGCTTCACGTCCAATGGATCGAATTTGTTGTTCAAGAACTCGATGCCAGTGACTGCTGCGACGAGCATTTTACGTTGAAACGACACACTCACGTCTACTGCTTTATCTTTTTTCAACCTCTCGAATTCATTCTTCATTTCATCTAGATCGGAATCCATGTTAAATTTCCTCGGAATTTTTTGTCCTTTTTTCTCCATGCGATCGAATTCATAGAGTAATTCGGTTTTTTCGTTTTTTATATCCTGGCTACTTCTTTGATATGAGTACGAGTTCTTTTCATGTCCGCCTCGTGTTTTGTAATGATCGGTCGAAGTGGCTTCTTGAACATTCTGTGGTTCATCGTCGGACTCGAATATTGGGCCACTGTTTTCGCTTTCGCTTCCGCTTCCGCTTCCTGAAGAAATCGACGAAGCTCTTTTCGATTTATCGTTCATCAAAAGATCGATGCCAGAGAAGTCATTCACATCTAGATCTGGCGAAACATTTACACGTGGAGAAATGGTTTGCTCGTCTTCAGAAGGAACATATGACTCACTGTGAATTTCGAATATTTTGTCCATTCAGTATTTATTAGGAATTACTTACATAAACTTTAAGTGCTTTTCAACGCGGTCAGCGGTGATGCAAAAAATATATCATTTGACGAAATGTTTTTTCATGTGAGATTGCAAATCGAAATATGTTATGTTTTCGTTCTCGTCACATTTAAACAGTTTTATCAAAGCTTCATTTGGAATGATTTTTCGACGATCTGTTTCGTCGCGGCACTTGTTTTTCACAATGTAGTCATTCATCATTTTCGTGATATCCTTCCTCGTGATCGTGGTCGCCGGTTCGATGTTCAAGAATGAATATAACTCATCCGAGAGCTTTATCGGAACAGCGAACCCCGACAGAGCTCGAACTCTTCTTTTTTGTTTCGACGACCTTTTGAATTTCTTTATAGTGACGTTAAATTCTCTCTCGAGCGCTTTACTTTCCAACACGAGTTCTTTTATTATCCTAGAGATATCGGTCAATTTCGCGCAATGACTGGTGAGTTGATTTCTAAACATTCGTTCACCTTCCTCTTCGCCTTTGTTTTCACATTTTGTTTTGTCTTCGTCGGATATTCCAATCGACATAGGGTCATCTAAAACGTTAGAAGACCCCCCTTCGACCATTAATATTACATCACATAAAAAACAATTTAGATACGCCCGCGTGTTTTCGCGTTTTCAGTTCATTTTTTTCCGGGTTTAGCTTTGGTTGTGGCTGTGGTATTTGCCGTAGCAGATTTCGTTGGTTGTGTTGGTTTTGTTGGTTTTGTTGGTTTTGTTTTACGATCTTCAAACTTTTTCAGTTCTTTTTCGCGATTGTTTATAAAGCTTTCGAGAGTATTGCGGGCAGCTATTAATCCAAAAGGAACTGATAGTGCGCCAAGATCAGTCAGAACAGAACCACCTTTTTGTTCAGTCTTTTTTGAAGAAACCATGTTTGAATTATAACAAGATATTTTTATCACCCGTACATCTGATTCGATTCGAAAGAGAAATAAATAAATCAAAAACGAAACGAAACACAACTACAATGTATCTAAACCTTCGCACAAGTGAGTGTTATCGTGTTTCCGAAAACGAACAAACCGTATAGTGAAGGCGTGAGTACAGACATTACTCCGTCACGGGTGCTGCAACCGAATGCTTTCGTCACGACTCTCAACCAAAGTATTATCAATGCGAGCACGTAAATGATTATCGAAATGAGATATGCAGCTGCTATCCACCACTCGATCGAAGACGCCTTCGTTTCCGAGAAACGTTCGGTTTCTCTTTGCAACATTTGTCTAGCAATGACGGATTCTAGAATCATATATTTTGTATTATACCAAGAAAATAATTTACATAAAAATGCTGGCTCTGTCACAATAAATATCCCGCTCATAAATATAATCAATCATGTATTAGTAGATGGCTGAATTTAAAATTCTTAAGACATGGGAATTGGAAACGAGCATCAATCATATCCTACATCAACATGCCGCTATGTATTACAGTAGGCTCAACTTAATGTTCATGTTGCCCATCATAATGTGCAGTTCAGCTTTGGGGACGATTGGGTTCATTGCAAGCAGTGGAACCACAAATGAAGGCTCGGTGCTTATCCCCATCACGATGGGATGCCTCGGGTATATCAGCGCCATATTAACAACGATTCATAATTTTATGGACATACAGAAGTTACAGGCGACTCACTCGCTTCATGCGGTCGAATATAGCAAGATCACACGAGACATCAAAATGCACATCTACCTATCGGAGACGAATGTGAAAGTGTATGCGAACATTGCTGAATATATAAAACAATGTAGAACGAAAATAGATAAATTGATAGAAAGCGCAAACGATATTCCCGAACACATCGAACGCATGTTGTCGCAACAATTGGAATCAATCAGACAACGCGAATCCGTTGAAATCAACGAATTGATCCACCTTTCTCAGCAAAACACACAAGATCTAAATCCCAATGAATTAGAAATACGGGACATGACAGACCTATGTGATATATTAGTCGTAAAAGAAAGAAGAAAAGATCGCGAAGAACACCAGATGAAACCGATCAATTCGAGCCGATCAACGACGCCTAGTGCGACGACGTCGTTGAGTTCAGATGAATCCGACAAAAGCGACAAAATGAGTTCATATGAATCTGACAAAAGTGACAAAAGTGACAAAAGTGACAAAGGTGACAAAAGCGACAAAAGCGACAAATTACAAGAGCGCTTATCCATTGACACATTTCTGAGATTTGTGGATGATAAGAGCGCTAGAAACAGTTGGCGACAACAACTGAACTGAGGGGAGGAGGAGGACGAAGAAAATTCCCGTGAATATAAAGAAAAATCAGGGTCATTGTCATGATTACACCCTTGGAAATTTAAAACGCCGTTTTTCACGACGAAAAAAATCAACAAGTGCGTAATGGCGAATCACACGCCTTGACAAGTTTATCACTCTTGCGAGGTATCACTGTCATTTTTGCTGGTTTGAAACAATCGGGTCTCGCCAATCCCCTGTACTGGTTGGTGAGTAATCCCAATATATTCTTGGAAGCGTCAATGTCCCTATCCAAACAGCATAAACTACATTCGTTGTGTTTGCAACGGATTACACTGTGGATGTTAGACATGATTAAAACTCGGTAGCATCACCTTTCATTGATACGTTTTTGCCTTTCATGTATCCCGCCAAGACACCCAACTCGTCCTGTCTTCGTAATTCGTGATAGCCACCTTCAATATGTTCTGAACCGATAAAGACCATGGGGTAGGATGTTATTTTGTATTTGTTTTTAAGATATTCTATTTCATCAAAGACTCTATCATCGTCATCTACCATTTCCATATAGTCTTCGATCACTACACTGTGATATGTGATACCAGCCTCTTGCAATAGGCTTTTTAACTTAACACAGTTAGGACACACTTTTTTACTTATCACCAACATATGTGAATCTTTTACAGCTGTCAGTAGACTCATTTCATTCTAGGAACACATTTTAGTAGGATTGGTAGACGAGGAGGAATTAAGCTCGTGCCTTCGCGCGAGATTTCTTCTTGACTACTACGGGCTCACCTTCTTCATCACTTTCTTCTTCGATAACTGCTTCGTCGTCACTTGTCTCGACGTCGTTTGAGACTTCGGCAACCACTTCATCGTCGTCATCGTCCGCTTTTTTACCTTCTTTGCTCGCCAATCCCCTGTACTGGTCGGTGAGTAATCCCAAGTCTTCTGACGTTTTGATCTTGTCTTCCATGATCTCTCTGAAAGCAAACTTACTGATTCCAGTATTGGCTTGGATCATGAGCTGATTTGCTTTCCAAGAACAACCAAACTTGCCTCCCGCCACCCAGATACCTCCGCAAGTGGCGATCGCGGTCACCTTCGAGCCCTTCATTTTCGGGATCATGGTGTCAAGTGCGACTTCCTCTCTATTGGACTCGTCGTATGCTGTGCAGCGGAAAAGACCTTTGTTGTCTTTGGCCATCTTCAGACGATAGGTCGGTGGCCATTTGTCAATGACAACGCCGGTTTCACGATCTGTCGGAATACGAATGGAACGAGTGAATAACGCTTCCACGACGTCTTTGTTCTTTGGCTTACGGATCCAAGCTTGAGAGTTCTCAAGAACAGTATCGAGAACTTTCTGATCAATTTGCTCAAGGACGTTATACCAGAGTTGGAGAGTTTCACGAGATTCTTTTTCCTTGAAACTCAGTTCGAGAGAGAAGCTTTGAGACTTGTCTGTGTCATCAGTAAACACATTTACTCCAAACGGTGCATAAGATTGAGGGGTTTGAATCACTAATGGACTCTTATCGTAATATATCGATATGTATTTTCCCCCTTTTTCATTGATTTTCTTGATTTCCCCGAAGGATACTTTAGAGATGTCGAATTCTTTCACGTTGATTACGTCGTTGCCCATTGGATTATTTGTAATATAGTAACGAAGCAAATCTTTAAGTACTTTTCCCCCAACAAAAATACTTAAGAGGATATGTTATAACATCATACAAAGTAGTACATAAGACAAACCAGATGAGTGATACACATTCGCCTGCTAGTAAAAATGAAAATGAAGAAAAATCTCCTGTTGTTAAAAAAAAACGTGGAAGAAAACCCAAAATAGTAATCGACGAGAATTCGAACCAGACCGATGTCAATGTTGAAAAAGAAATTCCAAGCGCACATGAAAACATACCTCATATCGTCCAGATCAAAAAAGATAAGTATGAAGATCATGACACAGAAATTAACTTCGAGAAAACCTTTTGCGATTACAGCCCCGACGTCGTCGTACCTAACGCTTACGACAAAGATGACTCCTTCTGCGCCATACCTTCCGTAGTTGAAGAAGATGGATTCAAACAACCACTCGATTTCATGATTAAAGAAAAAAATAGCGATAGTTGGCCACGCCAGACGGATACGTATTGCTTTTGGTGCTCACATGGGTTCACTAACGTTCCTATCGGTATTCCGTTGAAAGTTTTCGACGGGAAATTTTATTGTACAGGAAATTTCTGCTCTTTCGACTGCGCGGCAGCGTACAATTATAACATTTCCAATACAAACGCTGATGTATTCGAAAAACAAAATTTACTTAATTTAATGGCGTCCAAGTTTAAGGCAAAAACACCGGTACGCTGTGCTAAACCTCGAGAAATGCTTAAGATTTTTGGTGGAGAACTCGACATAAACGAATACAGAAAAGAACAGGATGGCACTATATACTTCTCAAATAAATATCCGATCGTACCAATCGGCGAGCAAGTCGAGGAAATACATGATAGCTTCAGCACTCAATGGGCAGAAACGTTCACGATACAAAAAACGAGTGCTGCGCCGAAACAAAAGACTATGACTGAATTCGTGTGATCTCATCTCGACAAACTTTGACTAGCTAGCTATTGATTTCGTGTATAAGTGATGCGGGCAAGGGGAGCGCGCGGCCGGGGTACGGTCCATGGCTCGACCTCGGTTTTCCTTTTCCTAGATCTAAAACGTCTGGCTTTCGAACAATCGTTTCCTCGATATCCTCGTGCTTTCGTATCAACTTCGATGTCGTCTTCCTCCGAAGAATTCAAGATGATATTCCCCAATCGTTGGAAAAAAGCCTCGGCGACTATGACGCAATTTGTTTTTTGATATAAGCCTGATTCTGCCCCACATGCTTTACCTGGCGGCATGATACGATCAATTTCGCGGGCTTTTAACCACTCGTGTGGCCCCATCATGAGATGTTCACGGTATTGTGACTGTACGATTAGTCTGTGCGATCGACAGAAAGAAACAAAATTTAACAAACTATCATAAAAGCTAAAAAAGTTTAAAAAATAGGTTCCTTGATTTTTTTTGTTGCAGAAAAAAAAGATTGTTATGGATGTTTTTTTGCTCATTTCTATCTCCCTGATGACCGCCGTCATGTATCTTAACACAAATCGGTCAATCATTCACCAAATATACACATGGAATAGACCGGCGTATATGATACTGAAAGCTGTGGTTTCGTTAGCATTTTTATACACATACACAAACTTCAAAAAATTTCTCAACATATCACAATGATGAGGTCTTTGTCCACAACTCTGTTATTCGTCGCGATGTATTTCATCGTATCGGGATACTACGAAGAAAAAATAGAAGCCCTGAAGACAAAAAGTAAGACAAAACCTGTGTATGTCCCTGCTCCATTTTATGACAGTATGCTTAATGAATCTAATAAGTTACTTGGTGATGATGTCAAAGTCAACATGAAGTAATTAATGGTTGCACTCTTTTCATCTCGTGAATTTGATATCTTTCTTCGGTTTCGTTTTACTGGTTTCGTTTTTATTGGTATCGACTTCCTTTTCAACGTTCGTCAATACCTCGTTTACCTTGTTCTTCAAACCAACGAGATTTCTGATGGCTTCAGAGTCTGCAGGATAGGCTGAAATGATATCGTCTATATGCTCGTTAAAAGTAGATGTCAATCGATCATATGCCTTTTCGGCTAGATCTTTTACGTCTTCTGCCATCTCGATGGGTTCGTCGACAAATGACTGAATGGCATTTAATAGATCATGGTAATGTTTTAACATCTTGCTCAGATCTACGATTATACTCAGCGATACATCCAATCCCTCGTTTAACTTGATATTAATCGTTCTGTACTCTTCCAGGGTGTCTCGTAGCGTTTTCTTTTTACTTTTTAGAGATTCTTTGAGTACAATGGCTTTCTTCTTGTCCATCTTTTGCCACTTACTGATATTTTAATAACGCTGTTGATATCACCGTGTGCAAGTTTCAACTATAAAAATATCTTCTTATACAAATACACATTAATGCTGGCCGTTATTTTGAAAAATACGATCTTAGTAGTTCTGATGATATGTATCGGTTTTTTCCTCATCGATAACCACCTGCAAGAAATCAGTAACGAAATAAAGTACACGAGTTCACACGATGGTCAAAAACTAGACAAAAAGAGTCGAGATTCGACTCAAACCAAACCAAATATAATCCAAAATATTATAGCCGAGTGTAGAAATGAAGATGCTGAACTGCATACTCCTGTATGTGAAATACCAAGTACTCCCGAACAAGAATCACGCAGCAGCAACACTTGTTCTACACAAGATCATATGAATCGGGCGATGAAATTAAACATAGACGATAATATGAAAGAAATTTACGACTACGTATACGGTGATCAAGATGCACCTGAACAACTCACAAACATGTATGACCGTCAAGAGGTTCCAAGTAAAGACGGACTGTGCTCGGACTCGAGTGAAAAGGTTAAATTCGAAAAAATGTGTCAAAATCCGATAAAGGATCATCATGATAACATTAATTACGAATTCATTCAAGTCGAGCCGACTTCAAATAAATCGTTGCTCAATATTGTAGAAGATGCTAAAATCATCAGTACTTGATTTTGAAATGAAAAATGATTTCACGCAAAAAAATCTTTTCTTGAAGTAAAGAATGTATCAGTACGTTCTGTATATCCTATTCGCTATTGTCACGGTTGTTGTACTCCGTGTGACCTACAGACTTTTCACAAAGCCTATTAACGTTAATGCTACAATTCAAAATGTCGTAATTAACGCCGCTGCCGCTGATGACGACGTAAAGAATGTCCAGGGTTCGGCGTGAACTTAAGTATGATTTGTTATTGAAATATTTGATGCACCAGATAATTCGTCAAATGCCAATTCATTTGAGCTTCCGAACCAATTCAAGGTCAGGTCGAAAGAAGACGTGGGTTGACATTTGGAAGTGAACTTTTCCTTTCTCAACACGGAAACGATTTTCGCAACTCTGTTTTTCGTTCCATGAGCGTTCTTGGGAGGCTCGTGCTTAACAGCCCATTCGAATTGTAACGCGGGTATTTTGTCTTCGAATCCTTCAATTATCAAAACATGATTCCACCCTGGTCCTTTTGACGTCGTATATTTCGCACCTCCTACTAGTTCTCCATTATGTTTCCGAAGTCTTTGAATGGGGTCATTTGACATTCCGACGTATGTACTGTGTCCGTTCTCGATAAGATAAACGCACCACATATTGAAATATTGAAATATATTTTTTTCAGTCGTAATGCACTTAAGGATAACTTACAAACTACATATAAAAAATGCCTAGTCTTCCGAAACAGATTATTTATGTATACAATAAATTCGCTAAATCATTCATAAGAGATATCAAGAATATCAATACGACGATCAAGGAATCTTTGAAAGAAAATTACATGTGCTTCGATAAGCTTTCTGAGGAATATCTCATCGACTTCAAACTGAATTGCGAAAAACTTCGTGATTTGGATGTCGTCTTCTTAGCTGGAGATCTTGATAACGAAATGATAAACCAAATCGAAATTTTGAAGGACATTAAGGTGATCGATATCAATGTTGCTGCTTCGACCCACTACTACTTGTCGATTTTTTATCTCTTATCACGTTTACATTCGGATGCCGTAAACAATGCTGAAGACGAGAAGAAAAGCTCTGGACTGAAAGCCATTTTAGTATGTGCGTTAAAAATACTGAACGGTGGTTACGACACGGAAGAAGTATTGGACGAAATCTTTGACGATACCTACCGTACATTACTTCAAAATGTCACAAAGCATGCTGTAGTCGAACCAGAAGATCTACCGGATATTTTGTCTGGAATCAACGATACAAAGATAGGAAAATTGGCCCAAGAAATAAGCGGTATGATTGACATGAATTCCATAAACACAGGTTCAATCAACAGCATCAGCGACCTTTTCTCTGGAGAAAATAGTGCAATGTCGTCAATCATTGAACAAGTGAGCGGTGTCATGGGGAAAAAAATACAGAGTGGCGAATTGAACCAAGAGGAACTCATGCAAGAAGCGTTTTCGATGATGGGCAAGATGAAAAATGATGATATGTTTGAGCAGATGATGCGAGGTCAGAAATAGCTTGGGAACTTTGATTTTCCTGTTTTTTTTACTTTCTTTTTAACAGCTGTTAAAATACTACAGAACTATACGCCAGATATTTTTATTGCATCCAGCATATTGAAGAGGTTCCATATGAGCATTTTGTGTTTTGCACTCGTCGTATCACTGTAGTGATCAATTACATACATGATGCGCTTGTTATCATCCGTCTCATTCTCATCACGCTTCATACCACTTACTCGAATATAGTCAGCTGCGATAAAAATCATCGCATCTAAAAACTCATCTCTTGCCATATATAGCCACGAGTTCTTTGGGGTCCCCTAGTCCATCGTATCATCTTCGATCCACATACCATGTGTATACTTGCTCAAGCCGAGATCTAACCGGGCGGTTAATTCTTCTATGATACCCATCTAAATTAGAGATGACAATAACCTTTATATGATTATTAACAGCCGACCGAGGGATGTGCATCAAATTGTGTCGTAAAATGGAAACGATTTAAGGATAAAATAGTATGATTATCCATAACGTGATGAATCCAAGCATCTGGTACGCAAATATCTATCTTTCTTTACCCCAAAACGTCGTGAAGCACTTGATTGGAAAAAATGGGTCAAACTTCACGAGACTTTCTGAAAAATTAGAACTGAAATACATATGGTACAACTGTGATACGAACGCCATAACAATGTATGGAGATAAACAAAGATTAGAGGCAGCGAAAGAACACATGTGCGAAGTCATCGATGCCATTGTCCGACGAGTCGCTCCTGATCTGATTTCAAGTGTTTACAATACCAATCTGATCGAGGATACCGTCACTCTTATCAGTTTGGAAAATCTCATACATAAAGACGATTGCAAGCACTTGATTGGAGTCAATGGAAAGAACTTCAAACAGATCACCCGGGATGCGAACATTTATTTCATGTGGTATGACGACACCGAGCACTCGATACACATACACGGCACTACCCGTCACACATTAAAAGCCATACAAAAGGTACACGAACAATTGAGTTATGTCAAAGAAGTCATTGAACGGAACCTTGTCCAAGACCATGGCCAATACCAAGACCTGGAACGGTATGCACCAAATGCAAAAAGGCAGAAAATCATTTAAAAGAAAGAAAGCTTTGTGTGTTTAATGGAAGGCCTTGATTTCACTAAGCAAGAGATCGACGAGCTCTCGTCATTTTCGACGGAGGTGATGAGTATCTTAAAAAAAAATGATGAACACTATACTGAGAATAAAACTGGGTATATGTTTGATATCTTACAATTGACTCAAAAAACGAGAAGTGAACTCAAGGACCTTCACAAAAACATCGCGCAGCCTGTGATACACGGCGAACGCACCAGTTCATCTTCGGTGATTCAGAATAAAGCCGCTGTAAAGGATACCGCGATCGACGAAGATATTACCAAGACAGTATTTTCAGTGTCGCCCAAGTTCCAAAGCGAGTATAATACCGACTACCAAAAGCTCACTGCGAAACCAGCCTCGCTGATGAAGTTTCTAAACGCAAAAAAGAAATATCTGAGAAGCTCTGATAATACCTTGTTTACTAAAATAAATTTAGAAAAAGAAAATTATTGAAAATCTTTGTTAAATATAATGCCAGTCGCCGTTGTGAGCCGATTCGCTAGTTTTTTGAAGCAACTGCTCCGTACGAATGATACGATGTATTCTAAAGATCAGTCAGATGAATGTGATGTACAATCAATTAAAACTCGAGAACCGGTGAAAAGAAAATGGCCTCTGAATTGGGTGCCACCGGAACACCTCAGGGATCCGTCTTGGTCGTATGACATCATCGAGTAGAGTGGGATCAATTGTCAATTGTCATCATCGATTTCGGATCCCGTGTCGCTTGCTTCGGATTCGTCAACAAGTTCATAGTCTTCTTGATTTGATTCATCGTCGTTGTCTTCGTGAATTGAATACACTACGCTTTGATCATCGGGTTCTTCGGGTTCTTCGGTTTCATGGTCTGATTCGTCTCCCGCATCTGAAGTGACGTCTTCATCGCTTTCGATATCGATACCCCTTCCAATATTTTTATCAAGAAGAATTCTTGTAGATTCGTCAACAACTATTTTACCGATTATTGATATTTTTTTGTTATACAGTTGATATTTCTTGCCAACTATTTGTATCATGACAGTGTCGTTCATTTTGACCTGCTCCAAATTGACCGAAGAAACTATGGCGGGCGAATGTTTGGGGACTATGATTTCTAGTACAGGCAATTCTCCACCGTCGTCATCATTCACAGTCGATGTGCACAGAATCCCAAAGTTATTGATGTTGCATACCCTGGCGCTCACGATGTTATCTTTAACTGGATTACAAACTTTTGCCGAATACCTCACGGTGTAATTTATGTATCCATGAAACGAAGATAATTCGATCTTTCCAGGGCCGATTTCACATATGGAAATACTATTCTTCTTGATGAATCCGTGATTTGAACATATACCTTCCTTATTTTTCTTGAGCTCCTTGAGAATACTCTCCTCCATATTATTTGTTATGTATTTGGGGTGTATTTTGACATTGTCGACGAACTCTTCGACGATCAGGTTTACGTTTTCGTCTGACATTGATATATAAAAAACATATTTTTTTAAATATGTTTGTCTCACTAAAAGAAAATCACAACGTCGAATTTGTAATTGACATTCGCATGGACAAGTTCTTGTATCTGGATTTCGAAACGGATGGTTATGGCGGCTTTCGACCACCGACTCAAAAAATTGTTCAATTAGGATACATCATGGGGGAAAAAGAGGTGTCGATATTTAACTCGGAAATCGATAAGGTGAACCCTCAGGTTCCACACCCATTCGACGTGAAATTTCTCTCAGATCATGGGATACCTTTTGATGATATGATGAGAACATTTTTGGTTGACTTAAAAGAGTGCGAAGCGATTGTTGCTCACAATGCGAATTTTGATCTCGGCTGTCTGAAAAACGAACTGTGTACTCGGTGCCCAGGAGATACGAATGTCCTCAAGCATCCATTGTATGGTTTGATAATTGAAGAACTTTTGAAAAAAACAGTAATAGATACGATGGTGGCAAGCACTTCGATTTGTAAACTGCCAGGTAAACGCGGATACAAATGGCCGACGCTGGAAGAATTGCATGTGTTTTGCTTTAATGAAAAACCAGCCGAAACTTTACATGACGCATTAAACGATTGCAAAGTCACCAAACGTTCGCTCGAATATTTACTTCATTCTGGATTGATTTCAATCTAAATTTTAACAGCCACATGAGTGAGAGGTGGGTTTAGGGTAATTAATGGTTTGTGGCTAAACTCTCTCGGCTAGATAGCGTCATCAAAAGTCATAAAAATTAGTACCATTCGACGGAAAATCACTCGAAGAATCACTCGAAATGCTTGTAGGCTCTTATACAATATGTTGATAGATAGTAAATGGATACTTTTTATATCAACATGGACATCAAGGATTCCACGATACTATGGCGTTGTAATGAATTAGAAATGGTCGAAGCGTTTGCAAAAGAATGGTACATCATTAGCGAATGGGTGAGATATATTAATGATATTCCATTAAAAAATAACGTTTCGATCCAAGTTGCAGGACAATTCGGAGATGAATGGCGAATGATATTCACTGGTTCGGAAACACAACTCAAAATGCTTGTACAAGAACTGTTATCGGCTCTTTTACAATATGTTGATGTACCATTTTACAATTCAGTCAAAAATAAATCACTTGTATCGTGTAAAACAAATGAGACACGAAAGACACGAAATAAAACATTATTCCGAATAGGCATATCTAAGGGTGTTGATGCATCAACCAAACAAGGTGATATTAAACGCGCCGTCGATATAGAGGCTAACTGTACAATAGATAAGGTTTGCATTGAAAAAAATATATTCAAATTAAAAGAATTACCGGTGTCAAAAGGTCGCGCTTTTCAAGAAATGTTAGATGTAAAAAGTTTATTGAAAACCACCGGGTCCAAATCGAATTTTACGAAATTGAATGTATTCTATGTGTTTACACTTGAAGGTAAGACCCTTGTGTCAACCAAAACAATCCCGGTCAAAGTGAAAACAAATGCAAAAATGGGCAAAACGATGAAATCGTATATTTTCGAGAATATAGATGAGTATGTTGCTTTCATAAAGAAATGTAAGGGAAAAGATGTATTATATTCGAATGCATATGGTCCAGTATATCGTCCTAAGAAAAATAGCAAGTTATTTTTCCTTCACGCACATGATGTATATGGGGATGTTGTGAATACTGCTGCCAAGGTACTATTCAAGCTTTAGTCGAAGTAATTAGACTTTGGTTTAACGGCTGATAAGGATTTACGATAGGGCTTCTTCTAACTGTTTTTCAAGAATAAAATACACTCCAATAGTGCGCTCTTCACAAAAGGATGGTACGATGACCGGTTCTTATGATCGTTATCCCAAACTTCTTGGGGCTCAAGGGCTAACTCTTCCAACACGTTCGCGTGCATGAGGCAGGCCCTTCCGGGGATTGTTTCTTCATAATAGTGTTGCCGAAGATATCTCTCGCACACGTGTGCACACTTTTGTAGTATCACATTGATGATATGGTGTACTGGAAAGAGCTGCTCCTCCCCGTCGCAATACACTCTGATTATATCACAGGGTTGGAGCGGATCTTTTCGTTTTCCATGAAACGGAAGCTTGAAACTGTTGTTTTCGGGAATGTCTTTCCATATCCTTTTCACGCCTTCCTTCATCATTTTTCTTATATTCCTTCCGTTTCCCAAGTAGAGTTCCTTGACCGTTTCCGAGTCGATGTGGTCTATGAAAGGCTTGTCGTACGAATTGTAGACGATGGTGACGTTGTTATTCGTAGAATTGTCATTATTTGTAGCGTCGCTGTTGCTGTCGATGTTGCGGTTGTGTGTGTGTGTGTTGTTGTTGCTGTCGCGGTTGCTGGTGTGTGTGTGTGTGTTGTTGTGTGCGTCGTGCACAGTACGTGCTTCAGACAGGTGTTTGAACCCACAGCCTATTAAGTGTCTCTTCAAGTTATCTGACCTGGAGAGTTTTTTGTGACAGTATGAGCACATGTATGCATCACCTGCTGTTGTTTCCTGGGTAGTAATACCGCCGCTTGCTTGCCCTGGTGCTTCACACCTTACGTTTTTCATATGCTGGTGCTTACCTTGTCTGGTATTGAACGCAGTGTGGCACACTGGGCAACATAACTTTTGCGCAAGTGTGTCATATTCAGCAGGTTGGCACAGGGGTGACCGATTGATGTGATCTTTGTAATTTGAAAGTCGGATTGTTCGATAATAGCACCTTTTACATTCATGCATGATAAAATAAATATAGAAATTAACCTTAAGTATTTTTACGCACTGCA
>Ga0302136_1000061_pt1 | contig 57461 bp, 68 predicted proteins | sample CBN3_20m_MG_FD_203116 | JGI IMG/M metagenome (GOLD analysis project Ga0302136, IMG submission 203116) | Marine microbial communities from Western Arctic Ocean, Canada - CBN3_20m | ecosystem: Environmental > Aquatic > Marine > Oceanic | place: Canada: Western Arctic Ocean | collected 2017-09-15
TGTTGCGCATCACGGTGGCCGGATGCCTGTCAGAATGGAGAGCCGTGTGCATTGAAAGGTGCAAGCACGGTTCGGGGGGAGGCGCTGGGGCGTCCTCGAAAGAGGCGTCTCGCGTCTACCCTACCGAAACCGCTTGCGGGTTCGGTCGGAGCGCAGCGTAGATAGAGCCGTGCCGAAGGCCGCCCCCGCCCTTGCATCTTATTGCTGATCCTGATCCTGCTTGTCGGACTTTGCCAGGATCGAGAAGGTATCGGCGATCAATTCCGTCCGATATTGCAGATTGTCGGGCTCACCATGGCTGCTTTCGCGCACGCGGCCCGTCACATGCACCAGGTCTCCCTTCTCCGCATTTGCGGCCTGCTGGGCGACATTTGAGAAGCACACCACGCTATTCCAGAGCGTCTCGCTCTTCCACTCCTCACCATCCCGGCGATTGTAGGTCGCGCCGACGCTTACATACGTCACCTTGTCGCGCTCGCGCTTATTGCCCACATTCCCGATAACCCGAAATTCTGCGATGTTCCTCGGCATAGTCTTCTCCTCCTTCAACAAATGACACGAAGAAAACGGGAAATAATTGAGCTAATCCGCTCGCTGTTCATCATGACGGAAATGGTATTTCGCGATGTTTTCCGGCGTTGCGTAGGTCTGATACGCCTTCGTCCAATCCCGGCTAATTGCCTGTTGCGCGGTTTCGAGTGGCACCTGATGCGTGCAGACCAACCGCCAAAGCACATACGCCAGGACGTTCTTGTCCGCCGCGTTCGCCTGCCCGAGACGCGGTTGCAGCCACAAATCCTTCATGTCGAGCGGAGCGCCGCCGATGGAAATGGGGATCAGGTGGTCAAGCTCATAGTTAGCCATGCTTTCGCCAGGATGCTGCTGATCCATAAGGCGGCGCTTCATCGGCCCGGTGATCGAATAGGGAGGCCGCGCCGCTTTCGCATATCCGGGCCGGCAAATCGTGGCGTCGATATTGGCCTGATTGATGGCCGGATCGACGGCGCCGGTGACTTCGGGGGGCGGAAGGATGCTCGCGCGATTGAAGGGCAAGATCGGACTGCGGAGCGATTTTGAGAAGCCGGCGACGGCATCACAAAATTGCGTCGCTCCTGTCGCGGCGCAGCCGGTCGGATCGTTCGGCCGTGGGGCACGGTGATCGGCCGAAGGCCGGTGCCAAAGCATAACGGCCACGAGTATCGCGAAGCCGCCGAGAAGCGCCCGCGCTCTCAAGCGCGGGCAGCCAGCTTCGCCATCAAGGCGTCGTTCCAGTCGCAACGGGGGGGAGGGGGGACGATGACCACCGATCGGCCATTGCGGGTGAGGTTTTCCCGGCCGCGCTCGATCCCCTCGGCCGCGGCCTTTCCGTGCTGCGAGTAAATCACGATGCGACGCACATGGTCGGGAATGTAGATCTCGCGATAGCGTTCGACGCCGCACACGGCCGCGCAGCCGGAAAGGTCGTTGAGCACGATCGCGGATTCGGCGTCCTCATAGCCTTCGGCCAGGTTCATCGTATCATCGGGCGGGGCGCCGATCTGGACGACACTGCCGCGCGGGTCGGCGAGCGTGCGCTTGGGCTCCTCCAGGGCGCGGGCCTTCTGGCCATCGCGATCGATGAATATGCGCAGGAGCGCCCGAAATCTCCGGCCCTCGTGCATCGGTACGAGCAGCGCCGGCAGGAGCAATCTGCGGCCTCGCTCATAGGTCATGACGCTTGGCGAATATCGGGCGATCGTGGTGTGGCCGATGCCGCGCCCGTCCGCGTAGAGCTGGGCCGGGGTGCCGGCGATCGGCATGGCGCGGGTCCAAATATCCTCGGCGAGCGGAGTGAGGTCGCGCGCGGGGGCTTCCGGCGCCGAGCTGGGCGCGTCGATCGCCGGATTGATACGCTGGTCGCGCAGCGCCGAGATGATCTCGTCCTGGGTGCAGCCGGCGAAACAATGGAAAAGGACTGCCTTGCGGCCCGGCGTGACGGACAGCGAAGCCGTCTTGTCAGCGTGCGCGGGGCACCGGACCATGCCATGCTTGCGATGCCATGTGCCCTTCAGGTCCGCGACGATCTTACGCGCTGCTGTTTCCGGCGTGTGCGTCATGGTGTCCAAATAACAATATAGGACGAAAATGGACAGAGATTTTTCGCCGACGGGTGATGGGATGGCGATCCGCCGAGGCGCGTCCGAGCGCGAAATTGAGCGCCAGTATTTCCCTCTGGCCTATCAAACGCGCGATCTCGTCGCCTTCGATCCCGATTTCGACGATCGGGAGCCACGACGGTCGCCATTTGAGCGCAGGTCAAGCCGCTTGCTCCCGCTGGGGAGCATTCCGGCGCCGCAGGCGACGGTCCGACAGTTGATCCAGTCGGTGAGGTTGCGGTTTTGGCGATGCGGTTAGGCTAGGCGGGGCCCGTCAGGGCTAAACGTATCGGCCGTCCAGGCCGATTCCGCTTCTCCCTTCTTAGAATATATAGACTTCCTAAGAGGAGCAGTGTTTTTCTGACACTCACGGGCTGCGAGTTCGAGACGTTGACGCTGATCGAGCCGGAAGGCGGCATTGGCGAGGTCGGTGCGGGCCTTGGGATCTTCAGGCATCAGCCGACGCCGTTCGCCGCCCGACGTATTGGCGAGCATCGCCGCATGATCCTCCAGAACGGTTTCGCGGCGCACCTCCTCGTCGTCAGGGATGGGGACGTGAAGGCCGATCAGCTTCGCCAGCCATTGGGGAAGCGCGAAGCGATAAAGGTTGGAGGTCTGCTCGGAGCGCGCGCCGTTCGTGTCGTCACGCGAGTAGATGAAGCGCCTGATCCAGTCGACCAGGCCGATCGCCTTCAGGATGCCGAGCGAGCGATGCACGGTCGAACGCGAGAGGCCGGTCCACGACATGATCGCCTCATAATCGGGGGTCAGCCAGCCTTTTCGGCCCTGCTCACGCCGCAGCATGGCCGTGAGGACGCGCTGACACGACTGCGTGAATTGAACCAGGGCCTCCTCCCTCTCCGTAAGGGTACGCAGGCCAGCGCGGGCTTCGCTCGCCAGCTTGCGACCAAGGTTGAAGGTCAGCTCGCCGGCGACATAGAGCCGCTTGCGAAGATCGTTCCCGAGGCGCTGGGCGAAGTCGGCCTCCTCGGCGCTTTCGGTCCGGACGCTGTTCGCCCATATTTTGCGGCGCGTGATGTGGAGCCCGCCAGTCGGCCGCCCCCCCTTGGGGGTGCCGACGATCGCGCGGGTCGCGTTGAGGAGGACATTGCTGCTGGTGCTCTTGTGCTGCTCAAGCCCACATATCACGCGCAGGGGCAGAACCGGCACGCCGGACTGCCGCTGGGTAGCCTGCAAGTCCAGTGCGGTGCGAATGTCTTCGTAGGAAATCCCTTCGGCGCGCAGCTCGTCCACCACGGAGTCAGCCGGCACCGTCGATTGTCGCAGGGTAAAGTCCATCGTTCGTCCCCTCGTGCAAGGGGCCGTCAGCGAACAAAGCAGATGCGTGGCGCGAATCGCGCATCCCTTGAGCCTGCGCTCGAAATGCTCTAGGAGAGGGGCTGTCTGATGGCCCTTGGCATCGTTTGGCGACGATGCTCCTAGTTCATCGGGTGCCCGGCCTTCGTGCCGGGCATTCGTTTATGTGCTCACGGCCCACATACCCCTTGGATTGGCGGGGGCCGCCCTTCGGCCCCGCAATTTCATGACAATGAATGACAGCCCGCGCGGGAGCGCGGAAGCATCGGAAACTCGTGCTTTCGAGAACCGAAGGCACAAAAACTCGTGCTTTCGGAAACCGAAAGGCGCCCCCTTCGTGCTTTCGAGAACCGTTTGTTCGTGCTTTCGAGAACCATTCTGTGCGCGGCTATCGGGTTTGACCGAATCACTAGCCAGGCGCACCGCGATCAGCATGGGGGTGCGGTGGTCCTCGGGATGATCGTCACCTTGGCGGAGCCGGCGCGAGGGCCGCGCTTTCTCTTAACGTCCTCGTTGGTATTATCACCTAATACGATGCGATAATCGGGTATAGAGTCCTCTTCCGCTATGCCCTTCAAAGCATGGCGAAAATTCTTTACGGGATTTTGATACCCAATTTGCAGACGTAGGTCTTCGATATCGACGTCAATAGCGCCATTTGCGCACGAAGCGCGCGCGACTTCATAAAGACGGCGTTCAACAGGCCCGATCTGAAAGTAATTCGGCGAGTAATCGAGAACTTCCCGGTCACGCAAGATCGCGCGATAGAGCCAGTCGCAGAGCCGGACGCGGACCGCCTTGAGACGCCGATCGCCGGTGCGCGTCTTGGTATAGGTCAACCGCGCTTCGGAGAGCCAGGAGAAGAAACCCGCCTCGCCCTCGCCACCAGCCTCGATGTTGGTCTTGATCTGCGTGCCTTGCAGACGCTCAAGCGCGTCCGATAGGCGGGCGTAGGATCGGGCTGAGCTGTTGACCCCGGTTACGCGAAACAGGTCGTGCGCGGTAAAGTAGAAGTCCTGCGAGACTTTCTCGCCCGAGTCGAGCTTTGCTACAAGCAGACTCGCAATATAAAGCAGGACTTCCTTGTCGTAGATAGTCGCGACACCGCGCGGACCCGGCCCAATCTCGATGGAAACGGCGTCCGTCCTATAGGCCAGCGGCTTCATCCACGCCGTTTTAGTCAGCGCAAAGAATGGATAGGCCATCAATGATCGCTCGCCGCGGACCTCGGTGAGCAACGGGCTATCAAGGCTGAAAAGCTCGCCCTGAGTCGTAGGGAGCGTCGTCATGCCGGCGCCGCCTTTCTAATGGTCCCCGAAAGCACGAACGGGGAGGCGATCTTCGTGCTTTCGAGAACCATTCCGGCCGACTCTAACTGCACGCGCTCGGCCGCGATCGAGGCCGAGCGGCTCACCATCACTGCTCACCGCCTTGGATGAGTTCAAGCTGGACAGCAGGGTTGGAAAGGTCGCTGCCAATCTCGGCGAAAATCATTTCGAAGACAGGGCCATAAGGCATATTCCGAAAGCGGCGTTGAACCTGCTGCACATAGTCAGCCAGTTCGTTCGCGACGATCGGCGAAATGCGGCGCAGCGTCGCATCGCCATCGGCCGCACGCTGCACGAAGTCGTCGGGACTGACGGTCGCCATGCACTTGCGGATGATCCGGGCGACGACGGCATCGCGAGAGCGCAGCCGATACCGCTTCTTCAAGGTGTCGATCTCGTCGATCAGCCCCGAAGGCAGCGCCATGTTGAGATTCTGGTGCCCTGTCGCATAAAGCTCGCCCCGCTGTTGCCGGACAAGCTCCTTTACGGTCATTCTCCGAGTCTTGGTGCGCGGGCGTGCCATGAGTCCAATTAATGAGCGAATGACGATTCTGTCAAACGCTCCCGCACGCGATGCTGTAAATTAATTTTTCTCGCGCGACGAACCGTTCCCGATATAAGCTGTAGCATTGAGAACACGGCCAATCGGCCGTGATGTCGCACCGATAGAGACCTTTTGGATGCCGAAGTATCTCCAACTGGAGGAGGTTGGAACACCTGCTGCGCAGCTTTTCGGGAAGCGGCTGAAGGAACGCCGACTCTCGCTCGGCTATACGCAAGCGCAACTGTTCGAGCAGACCGGCATCACGGCTGCATATATTTCCTTCATCGAGCGCGGAAGAGCCAATCCTACCCTCGACATGATGGTCAAGCTGGCGGAAGCCGTAGGCGCTGAGGCATGGGATATGATCCGCCCATGTGACGAGGAAAGCGCCAAAAACCCTCCAAAATGAACATACTTATTGCGACGGAATATCATTGCACTGCGGTCGCGACATGAATTAGACACACATAGATCAATCGGCGCCACCTCACGAGACGCCACGGAAGAAGAGGTCGCGACCGAACCACAGGGGCCTATCGGGGGGGAACCGAGGGAGTTTGTGTGGCTAAAGGCGTCGTTTTGCGGTCCCGATTCGGGGATCGTGTGAAAGTGTTGCTTAATGAGACCGGGATTTCGACTGAAGAACTGGCCGAGCGTAGCGCAATCCCGGCCAAGCGTATCCAGAATATGCTAAACGGGTCTTTTATCCGCATCACGCTTCGGGACATGAGCATCATCGCCGCGGCCCTCAACACCCCCCTTTACAACCTTCTTGCCCCGACTGATGCGCCGCTCCCTGTCGTATCGTTCGAGGTAGTTGAAAAGCGTGGATCTCGCGACTCCTAGCTCCTGCGCCACGTCGGTCGCGGTCGCTCCCGGCTTGTCGAGCTTTGCCCTTATCTCGGGAAGTTTGTCGGGATCGAGAAGGCGTTTGCGACCCTGGGGCGCGGTGTCTGCCGGGTGGGTCTTGATACCATGGATATGCCTGTAATGGCCGTCCAGGGTATCAAGCAAAACGTGCATCTCGCTTGTCGCACCGGGTTCGATGACAAGCTTTTGTGACACGATCTCAACGCTGATGCCGGCACGCAACGTCTTAGCCAGCACGCGAATGAGCATGTTCGTTGAAAGCGCCAGGCATGATAGGTCGAAGACCTTGATCCGATCTCCAGAGGCGAGCTTGATGCCGTTGCGTGCGAGCAGTTCGCCGAGCTGGTTGAAACTCTTTTTCCCCGCCTCCACAACGATGTCATCAGGGCTTAGGACCGCCTTTTGATCTTCCAGGGTCGCCGAACCGGGTGTTTCCGCAAGGAAAGCGACGGTTGTTCTCAATCTTCTGCCCTTTGCGCGATACGCCTCACCGAAAGGGGCCGTCAGCCCAAAGGCTCCGGCTCCCCTAAAAGCCATGTTTTCTATGCTAGGCTTGCTGTCTCGGCAACATGGTGAACGAGGGGAGGGGAGATGAACACACCTTCGTAACGGCTCAAAATCCAATTCCCCGGATGCGATTGAGTGTTGCCATGATCGTCAGTATCGTCCACTATTTTTTATGGACTGTATCTGACGGAGCAGGCGTTCATGCTTCCAGCGGTGCTTACGGCAAAGGCGATTCAGCTCTGCGCAGCAGGGTTGGGCGCTGCCGTGACCACCCCGGCACCGCCCTACGCGATCATCGTTCACACGGGCGCCTCGCTGACCCGTCAGCCCGACAATGAGGCCGACGCAGAAGCGACAGTGCGTGATCTGCTTGCGCTCGGCGCGGACTTCGATGCCGGACCGCTTGCGATCAAGGGCCGGGACTTCGCGACATACGGCATCACTCCGGCATCCGTGTTCGACCCGTGCGCGCTGGCGCAGGTCGATGATGGTTCGCAACGGGCCTCCATCCCCACCACGGCTACGGTATCGGGGGTAACAGCGCTGCTACGGCGGGCGTTTGCCGCCCGCATCACCGACACAATCAGGCCCATGAACGCGACATACGGGGCGCGTTATAGCTGGCACAAATTCGGGCAAGCCGTGGATTTCGTCCCTGCTGCCGGCGTCAACTCGATCACGCGCGACCAAATCCGCGCCCTTATGGGGCAAAGCGGCATCCGGCTCATAGAGCTGCTTGGGCCGGGGGATCGGGGTCACTCCAATCATTGGCATATCGCGTTCGCGCGCCCTGGACAGGTCATCGACCGCATCCGGCCCGTCGAAGAGGACGAGGACTGGATCGTCAATGTCGCCAGTGCCGACGTTCGCCGTCCATCTGCAATCTCTGGAACCGATGCGCCCTCCGCGCCCGTGTCGGCCCTGCAACCCACCGAGAAAGCGCCGCCCCGATGGGACGTATTCGCGGCGGAAGAGTGGCGCGTATCTCATGGAGGTGGTTCATGATCGGGCGATTGTTGAACAAGCTGGGGGGCGCCTCGGGGGCGCTTTCCTTGTGCGGCGCTGGGATTGTGGCGGTCGCCGCGCCGCAACCGGCCTATGCGTCGGATTGGGGTTGCCAGGTGGTTCTCTGCCTCGCCACCCCCGGCTCCCCCACGAAATATGCGCAGTGCGTCCCGCCTATCACGAAGCTCTGGAATGTCCTCGCCATGGGCGGCTCGTTCCCGACATGCACGGGCGTCGGCATTCGCACCAAGAAGGTGAAGCACGGCTATAATCTGACGGTCACGCAGTCAGACGGTGCCGTGTCGAGCTACGCGCTCGACACGCGATACCAGACGGTGACACAGCAATGATCTACGCGGTCGCCGCCATTGCCACGCTGGCGCAGCAATGCGCGCCGGAAATCGCGACCGAAGCGGTTGTGCCGCTCGTCATGACGGAGAGTAGCGGCGACTCCCTCAAGATCAACGTCAACAAGGGGCCGCGCGTTCGTGCCGGCTCCGTCGCTGAAGGCGCAGCGATCGTCCGTCGCTATGTCGCTGCTGGCTACACCGTCGATGTCGGCTTGGCCCAGGTCAATTCGGCCAATTTCGCGCGCCTCGGGGTCTCGGTCGAAGAGGTGTTCGATCCTTGCACCAATCTGCGGCTCGCTTCCGCTGTGCTGCAAGAAGGCTATGGTCTGGCAACCCGGCATTACACGGGCCTCGATGCGATCTCCGCGACCTATTCGCTCTACAATACCGGAACGCTGACGCGGGGATTTCGCAACGGCTATGTCGGCCGCGTGTGGTCGGCCGCGGCCGCGCTGGGTTCCGTCCAGGCGCCGCCAGCTCTCCCCGTTCCTTCCACGCCCGCGAGCGACACGCCGGCCTCGAATAACGGGCCAGCGAACGATCGCGATAGCTGGGTGGTCGGCCAAATTGCTTCCAACGATATCGAGGTCTTCAAATGAGCGAGACCAATTCCATCGCGCCCAGCACGCGCGCCGATACGCGGCTCGTGGTCAGCAGCTTTTCTCCCAGCGCCGACTATCGCGACCAAGAGCAAGTCGCGATCTATGCTGGGAAGGATGCGACTTTGATTGCCACCACGGGCAACAGCCGCGATCCGCTCGCCGAAGATCGCGCCCGGAAGCTGGTGGCGGACCCGGATTTCAAGCGTCTGGTGGAATCGAGGGCGCCGGAAGCCAAAGAGGCTCTGGGCGTCGGCACGCATATAGACGGACAGGGCGGCGTTCGCCTGCCCGAGCAAATGTCAGCGCTGAGCCGGCCCGGTTCGGAAGGCGCTCCCGATGTGGTGATTGCCGAACATGGGGCCGATCACGGCAAAGACCTTGCCGAAAGCCTCGCCCAAAGCGCGTCCATCCAATCGGCGCTTGCGCAGGCCGCTCCCGAACGGTCCACGTTCGAGATCCCGCCCGATATGGCGAAGCGGTACTCCATGCGGGTTGTCGAATCCCCCGATGGTGGCAATCGACGCCTCGGCGTGTTCTTTGCCGGGGATCGGTTGAACCCGTCGCTCGAAATCATCGATGACCGGATCATCGCCCGCGACGAAGATCCCGAAACGATAGCTGCGCTGGTCAGACTCGCGCAGCATAATGGCTGGGAAACGATTGACGTTCATGGGACGCCCGAGTTTACCAAGGCGGTATGGGAGGCCGGCTCCCGCGCCGGTTTGACGGTCAAAGGTTACGAGCCGTCGTTCGCCGAAGCCGAGCGGATGGCGGGCCTGCGGAGCCGGGAAGAGGAGCGCAGGCAGGAAGCGGCGACGCGTGGAGCGCCGGCCAACGCCGCCCAAACCGCCGAGCGGGCCGTGCAGGCCATGGAAACGGTCGCGAGCGCCGCATCGGAAAGCGATGGCGCCGTCGGCTCCCCGGAAGTCGATGCGAGCGCCCAGCGCAGACCTTCTCCGGCCGCAGCTCGCGAAGCCGGCGAGAGGGCCGCGCTCGACGAGCGGGCGATCGTCGAGCGCGTGTTCGAGCGGGGAATCCGGGAGCTGGAGACGAGCGGCGATCCGCGTGCGCGCGCGGTCCGCGAGACGGCATCGGCGCTGGTCGATCAGATCTATGGGGCTCAGGAGGAGCGGGCGGTCGCGCGTTCGACACGCGATCAGGATCGCCAGCCCCAGCCCGAGCGGGACGCCCAGGTCGTTCGCGAGGAGCGCCAGCGATCAGAAGAGGCCAAGCGGCATCGCGATAGCGAGGAACTGGCTGACTTATTTCTCCACGGTGCTGCCGACACGATCGCGGCCGAACCGCGCCTTGCCAACGCGCTCCAGGCGCAGGCGGCCATGGAACAGCATATCGCCGAGGTCTTCAAAGGGGATGCGATGCAGGTTGCGTCGGAGACCCGTGACAGTCGGCAGATGATCTCGGACGTGCTTCGGCGCGGCCTTGATGTGTCGGTCCGCGAACCGGCTCCCGTTCGGCGAATAGAGCCGGTCCAGTCCTCCCCAACATTGGAGAGGTAATTCCAGCCATGGAGTACCGTATGAAATTCACATCGAAGTTGGGCCGGATGATGTCCGATCGCCGCGCCCGCCAACTCGTCGGCTTCGCCGGCGCCCTGGCCCTCATCTCGATCGCGCAGCCGGCCCTTGCGGACGGCACCGCCATCGAGAGCGGCCTTACGACCATCAAGACATGGATGACCACGATCGCGTCCGTGGTCGGCATCATCGCCGTGATGGCCGTCGGCTATGCAAAGCTGACCGGCCGCATGGATTGGGGGCGGGCCGTCACCGTGCTGATCGGGATCGGCATCATCTTCTCGGCCGCGACCATCGTGGGCTGGATGGGCGGATCGGGCAGCTAACATGGACAAGCTGGCCGAGGATAAGGTCTTTCTCGCCCTGACCAGGCCATCGGTGTTCATGGGATTGCCGCTGGAGGCGATCCTGCCGATCATCATGGTCTGCATGGTTTTTTGGGGGATCATGCACAATCCCTTCTTCCCCCTGGCCATGTTCGGAGCGCTCTACTTCCCGGCCCGCATGATAGTCCACTACGACTACAATGCGTTTCGGCTGTGGGGCCTTTGGTTTCAGACCGTATTTCTCTCCAAAAACCGCAAATTCTGGGGGGGCGGGAGCTACTCTCCCGTCCGCCTGTCCCAAGGCGTGAAGCGGAAGCAATTCGGCAATGGCTAAATTCACCCTGAAGCACAAACAGGTCGCCCTTCGCGAAGCGGATGACATCAAATTCATCCCCTACACGCGGCATGTCGATGACACGATCGTCGCGCTGGAAGACGGCTCACTCATGCGGATGTATCGCGTCGACGGGCGGCCGTTCGAGACGAGCGACATCGCCGATCTCAACACATGGCATAACAAGCTCAACATCGCGTGGCGCTCGATCGGTGACGATCGGGTTGCCCTCTGGACGCACCTCGTCCGCACGGCGACGGACCCTATCCTTGAAGGCGAGTTCCATTCCGATTTCGCCCGCACGCTACAGGAGCGTTACGCGGAGCGGCTGAAGGAAAAGGTTCTCTACCACAACGAGTTTTACGTCACGATCATCGTGCGGCCCTCGAACATGGCCGGCGACCAGGTGACACGCCTTTTCGCCAAGCGCCAACCCGGTGCGGAGATTGACGATCGCGCTCTCGCGATCATGGCAGACAAATGCCGCGATTTTGAATCGCTGCTGGCGGACACAAGCCCGACGCCGCTCTCGCTCTACGAGCATAACGGCAACCTTTTCTCGCAACCCATGGAGGTGCTGCACTTCATCCTGACCGGCGACCGCATCCGCGTGCCGCTGTTGAACGGGCGGCTCGGGCAGGCCCTCTATACGTCGCGGGTGATCTTCGGGCGCGAGGCCGCTGAAATTCGGCTCCCCGACAAGTCGCACTGGCTCGGTATGTTCGGCGTCCGCGAATATGTCGCCACGACGCGGACGGGGCAGTTCAATAGCCTGCTGACGCTCGATTTCCCGTTCGTGCTGACGCAGAGCTTCGCGCCGCTGGTAAAGTCCGTGGCGAGCGAGCGCTTCACGAAAAAATACAAGCAAATGGTGTCGTCCGACGATGCCGGCGTCAGTCAGGCCATGGAGCTGCTGGATGGCGTCGATGATCTGATGGCGAACCGCTTCGTCCTGGGCGAGCATCATTTGTCGATCGCGGTGATGGACGATGACAAGCGGCGCCTGCTCGATCGACTCTCCATTGCGCGTTCCGCCGCGGCCGATACCGGCATGGTGATGGCCCGCGAGGACGTGGCGCTGGAAGCGGCGTTTTGGGCGCAGCTTCCCGGCAATTTCAAAATGCGGGCGCGGCCTGCGGTCATCAACAGCCGCAATTTCGCAGCCCTCAGCCCGTTCTACACCTTCCCTGCGGGTCGCAAGTCGGGGAACCATTGGGGCGAGGCGGTGACGCTTCTCAAGACGCGCGCCGGCTCGTCCTTCTGGTTTAATTTCCACCGGCAGGACATCGGCCACACGCTTATCATCGGCCCCACCGGCGCAGGCAAGACGGTGCTGCAAAACTTCCTGCAAGCACAGCTTGAAAAGACAGGGGCCAAGCAGGTCTTTTTCGACAAGGACCGGGGCGCGGAGATCTTCGTGCGTGCCTGTGGCGGCACCTATCTGGCCTTGAGGAACGGCGAACCGACGGGTTTTGCCCCGTTGAAGGGTCTCTCGCCGACACACGAAAACATGGCGTTTCTCCGCCAGTTCATCCGCGTGCTGGTGCGGCGCGAAGGGCGGCCGCTCACGGTCGGCGAAGAGAAGCTGATCGACGATGGCCTTGATGCGGTGATGAAGCTCCCTGCCGAGAAGCGATCATTCCACGATCTGCGTGAGTTGCTAAGCTACTCGGACGCGGAGGGCATCGGTGCGCGGCTCGAACGCTGGTGTTCGGGCGGCCCATTGGGCTGGGCGTTCGATGGCCCGGTCGATGAAGTGTCGCTGGCGGCCCGCTTCGTCGGTTTTGACATGACGGACTTCCTCGAAAACCCGGAAATCCGCACGCCGATGATGCTCTACCTTTTCCATCGGGTCGACGAGCTGCTGGACGGCCAGCGTGTCGTGGTGGACATCGACGAGTTCTGGAAGGCATTACAGGACGACGCTTTCCGGGCCTTCGCACAGGACGGTCTCAAGACCTTCCGCAAGCGCAATGCGTTCATGGTCTTCGGCACCCAATCCCCGGCTGACGCCCTGCGCTCGCCGATTGCGCATTCGATCATCGAACAGACCGCGACGAAGATCCTCCTGCCCAATTCCGATGCCAAGAAATCCGACTATTGCGACGGTTTGGGCCTAACGGAAGCGGAATACCGCCTGATCCGCGAGGATCTGACACCGGAGAGCCGCTGCTTCCTCGTCAAGCAGGGCCACACGTCCATCGTTGCGAAGCTCGATCTCGGCGGAATGGGCGATGAATTATCCGTGCTTTCTGGCCGCGCCGAAACTCTGGCGGTCATGGAAGATGCCATTGCCCGAGCGGGCAACGATCCTGCGGCGTGGCTGCCGCTCTTCTACGCACATGAAAGGAGAAGCTGATATGTCGCTCAAGCACATCATCATGTTCGCAGCGGCGCCCTTGGCGCTCGCTGCGACCGCCGCCCCGGCCTCGGCGCAGGGTATCCCGGTTTTCGATTCCACGGGCTACATACAAGCCCTCGCGACCGTTCAGAACACGATCAAGATGATCGAACAGGGCGAGCAGCAAATCTCGACCGCCACCAACACGCTCAACTCGCTGCAAAAGCTGACGAACGTGAACAGCATCGCATCGAGTCTCTTCAATTCTCAGACGCGCAACCTCCTGCCAAACACGACCATCGACGCACAAACGCTGTTAGGCGGCGATCTGACCAAGATCGGCTCGCTGGGCTCGCTCGCCAGCAGCATCCAGTCCCGCTACACGATTTCGTCCTCCGGGTCGGACGCGGACACCGCCTACAACCAGGCGCTCAAGGATGCGACCGGCTCTGCCGCTGCTACGGCCGCCTTCGGCGAGAACACGTTGAACGTGACGCAGCAGCGGATGCAGCTCCTCGATCAGCTCCGCGAGCAACTGTCGAGCGCCAAAGACCCCAAGGACGTGATGGACCTGAACGCCCGTATCTCGGTCGAGCAGGCGCAGCTCCAGAACGACATGCTGAAGTTGCAGGCGATCCAGACGGCTCAGTTTGGACACGCGAACCTTGCGATCGCGACGGCGCAAACCTCGGCTGCCCGCAATGCGGCCTCATTCTACGACGCCAACACTCTCAGGAAGTAACCCATGCGAAAGCTGCTCGTCTTGTGCTTCGCCCTGGCCGCTGCCGGCTGTCAACAACAACCCCCTGCGGTCCCGACAACGGACGAGCTGATAAAGAATCCGCAGCTTCTCGCGGAATGGAAAACGAAATGTGACAGCGGGGAATACAGCAATCTCCCTGCCGATCAGAAGGATAATCTTTGTTTCACGACGCGAGAAGCGCGGCGCTCGATCGCCATGCAAAAGATCAACTCGAAATGATCCAGCCACTTTGAACAAGGTATAAACCGATGGCAGGAAGTTCGCCCAATCTCATGGTCCTTTTCACGACCATGTATGGCTATGTAGAAAGCGCAATTACATCGGCCGTGGCGAGCTTCGGGTCCGGTCTTGTCAGCTTCGTGGCTGCGCCACTCGGCGTCGCCGCGACAATCTACTTCCTGCTTCTGGGTTTCGCGGTTCTTCGCGGCGCAATCCAGGCCCCCTTGCGCGAGCTGGTATTCCAAGCCGGCAAGGTCGGCTTCGCGATAGCAGCAGCCAGCGCCGTCGGCTACTCGGCGCTCGTCGTGAACGTCGCCACGCAGCTCCCGTCCGACATCATTTCGGCGGGATCGGGAACGCCTGTCACTAACCCCGGCACCACTTTCGATACCTACGTCTCCGATACCGGCAAATTGGCGTCGCGGATGGAACAGGCGAACGCGACCATCCAGCAGATGCCTTCACAGGGAATCACCGATTTCCGCACGCCGCTGATCCAGTTGCAGTCCGCGCTTGTGACCTATGGTTGCATCGGCGTCCTCTATGTGTTCGCCTTCCTGTCGGCCGCCGTCGGGTTCTGCATCGTCATCTTCGCGAAGCTGGCTGTGTCGATCTGCGTTGCGCTCGCGCCGCTCGCGCTCGCCTGCCTCTTATTCAACTCCTCGCGCTGGCTCTTTGATGGCTGGCTCAAACAGACCGCGAATTACATCCTCCTGATGGTCGTCATGGCGATCATGACGAAGTTCATCACCGGCCTTCAGGAAGCCTCCATGGACGGCATCATGGGGTCGATCGGCGATGCGTCCAACTTTGTCCAGATGGAGGATACCTACGCGGTCCTCAACACCGACCTGATGATTGTGGCGACCGTCGCGTGCTGCGCGATTTACATCGTCGGCACGATCTTCTTCTTCCAAGCGCCTTCGATCGCTTCGGGCATCGCGGGCGGAGCGTCCTCGGGTGGCCATGGCTTCCTGCAAACCGGCATGAACATGGCGGCCAATCGCCTGATGTTCCGACGCTTGGCCGCGAACACGCCCCGCGCTGGTGGAGCCCCCGCGACTGGCGGCTCCGTCGCTCGATCTGCTTCCGGGGGCGGCTGACCGCTCTCCACTCATGAACCTTGGGAACATCGCGGAAAAGACGGACGGAGATTCTATGAAAAGGCTGACTATCGTGGCGTTAGGTGCCCTCGCACTTAGCGGATGCACCGGGACTCACATCAAGCCCGCTCCGGTATGCGACGGCAAGCATCGCCGCCCCGCCAATCTCTACGGCACGATTCTGCCGACACTCCCTGTCCCGCTGCCCGCATCGCAAGGTGGAGGCGGACAGTCCATGGTGGCTCCACCGGCAGCCTCGCCCGCACCTGATGTCCCCGGCCCGGCGCCGCTGCCGGCGCCGCCAGCATCAGCCCCCGACGCCGGCCAGGAACCCGCCACGCCTCCGAAGCGAGGCGCCATGAACACTCTACCGTCAGCGCCGGGGACGTCCCAGCGGGCCGTTGCGCTGTCCTACCTCCCCTGCTGACGAAGGGATCGACGCCATGGCTACGGTGAAGGCAGAAGATAAGGAAAAATACCTCGAAAGCGCGAGGACGTGGGAATACGACCGAATGCGCGCGGCGATCCAGTCCCGGCGCGTGGCGTGGACCGTCGCGGGAGGGGCATGTGCGCTCGCGGTCGCGTCTGTGGCGGCTGTCGTCATGCTCACACCTCTCAAGACCGTACAGCCCTATGTGATCCGGGTTGATAAGACCTCGGGCGAGGCAGAGATCGTGACGGCCCTCAAGGGGCCTCAGCCCCGCACCTACGACGATGCGGTCAATCGCTATTTCATTTCGCAATATGTGCGGCTGCGCGAGGGCTGGTTGAACGATGCAGCTCGTGAGAACGCCTATACGGTGATGCTAATGAGCGACCAGGCTGAAGGCGGCCGTTATCTCAACGGCGTTCAATCTGGCAACAGCAATGCCCCGTCGAACATCTACGGCGACAAAGGCTTCGTCTCGATCGCAATCCGCACGATCAGCTTCCTGAGCCCGACCGTGGCGCAAGTCCGCTACACGAAGATCATCACGATGGGGCAGAACACGCCGGTCGCGCAGAACTGGAACGCGATCATGACCTTCAAGTTCACCACGGCCCCCGAGCATGAGAAGGATCGCAACCTGAATCCTCTCGGCTTCCAGGTCGTGAATTATCGCTCTGACCCGGAGGCGTGACATGACCGAACAGCCGAAGACCATGGACGGCGCCGATCGCGTCGTGATCCCCTTCCTCCCCGCGCTCCGCAAGAAGCTGGGCGAGCGCCTCTCGCCTCCGGCAAGCAAGCTGGTGGTGACGGATAGCGGCGCCAAAAGCCGTTTCTGGCGTGGTGTCGGGGCGGTGTGGCACCGGCTCGTCGTCTTCTCGGTCGTTGGGGCCGTGGCCGTCACGCTCGCTCCGCATCCGGCTATCGCATCCGAGACGCCCGTTCCTGGCCCAAAGGATGCGCGGGTCCGCAACGTCAACTACGATCCCGATCAGGTCGTGACGATCGTGGGCAGTTTTCGCCATGCGATCGAAATCCAGTTCGGCCCCAATGAAACCGTGACGCAGGCGGCGTTGGGCGACACGATCTCATGGCAAATCGCGCCCGTCGGCAACATCGTGTTCCTCAAGCCGCGCGAGAAGGCTGGCGGAACCAACCTGATCGTCGTCACCAACGTCAACGGCGCGCCGCGCACCTATCATTTCAATCTCACTCTCGGCGCCGGCGAGGCAATGTATGGCATCCGGTTCCATTACCCGCGCGAGGAGCGAGCTATGGCGACGCTTCAGACCCAGCTCGCCGAGGTACAGGCCGCGCGCGCGGTCGAAAACAACATCACCACAGCCGCGCTCGATCATGCCGTGATCGAAGGAACGCGAAACATGAATTACACGGTGCAGGGCGACTCCTCGCTCCAGCCCACCGAGATCTCCGACAATGGCGAGTTCACGGTGCTGCGCTACCCAGGCCACGCCGACATACCTTCAATTTTTGCCGTTGACGTGGACGGGACCGAGACGATCGTTCCCTACGACGTGCGCGAGGATTTTGTCGTGATCCATGCGGTCTATCGGCAGCTTCGGCTCCGTCGCGGCAACGTGGTGCTGTGCATCTACAATGAAGCGCCCCCTCGCAACGATCGCGGCGATCGGACGGGGACCGTCTCCAACATCGTCGAACGTAAAGTGAAGGGGCAGTAAGATGGCCGATAACCTCATTGACCGCGGCGGCGAAGTCGGCGCCGATACCGTCCCCCCCAGCGAGCAGAGCAGCCCCATTGCGCGCAGCGGCGGTTGGGGAAATATCGCTTTCCTCGGCGCCGGCCTCGCACTGATCGGCACCATGGGCGGCATTGCGATCGGCTATGGTGCATTCCACCATTCCGGCTCCGCAAAGCCCGCCGAGCAGCCGGCAAAAGCCAGCGATCGGGCCGTGGCCGATGTGATGGGATCACCGAACGCGCAGCGCGCGCAGCTCGCCGGCCAGCTCGGCCAACCCAATGCCCCGCAAACCGATATGTTCGGCCGCCCGATCGCGGCGACGCCTAACCAGGCTACCGATGCGAACGGGAATCCGGCGCCGGTGTCGGCGAATGGTCAGGAGACGCCAGAGCAGAAGCGAGCCGAACAGGCACGCTCGATGGCGGATGCTGCGCGCCGATCGCCGATCATGGCGTTCGGCAGCACGGGTATCGCATCCGCCGGATCACCGGGGACAAGCCTCGTCTCGGCCGAGCAACCGCAAGGGAATGGCCAGCCTCAAGGCGATGGGCAGGGCCAAGGGCAAGGCCAGCCAGGCGGCCCGCGCAACTTCGGGGCCAGCGGCTTCGGGCAGAATGATGATGCCGGCCCGTCGGGTAAGGGATCGACCGATTTCAGCGATCAGCTCAACCATGCGGCGATCCAGACAGTACGGGCGAGCGTGATCCCCGATCGGAGCCTTCTGTTGAGCGCTGGCACGGTCATACCCTGCACTCTGCAGACGGCCATCAACTCGACGCAGGCGGGCTTCGTGAACTGCGTCATCAATCATGACGTCTATTCGGAAAATGGTCGCATCGTCCTGCTCGACAAAGGGACGAAGGTGCTGGGGCAATATTCGGGCGGCATCACACAGGGGCAGGCTCGCTTGTTCGTCCTATGGACGCGCGCACTCACGCCGCGCGGTGTGGCGATCGACTTGGGATCGCCTGCGGCTGATAGCCTTGGCCGCGCCGGCCTGCCGGGAGGCGTCGATACGCAGTTTTGGGCGCGCTTCGGCATGGGGCTTGTGATCTCGGTGCTGGAAGATGCGTCGAACATCGCCAGTCGCGCCGTCGCCGGCGAAGGCACCTACTCGACACAGGTTCCGGGCAATACTGCACAGACGGTCCTCAACCAAACCATGCAGATCAAGCCGATCCTGAAGAAGAATCAGGGCGATACGGCTGCAATCTTCGTCGCCAAGGATTTCGATTTCCGGTCCGTCTATGACGTGCGACTGAGGCGCTGATTTGTGGCGTCGTCGATATACCAGCACAATGCGGCGCCGATAGAGCGTCACCTAGCCCGCGAGGACGTGACGGAGCTGGTCATCAATGAGCCGGGCCTGATCGGCTTGGAGACGCGCAACGGTTGGGAATGGCATAAGGAGCCGGCATTGGACAATGCGGCCCTCATGACGCTCGCGAAGCTCATCGCAGGTCTGACCAAACAGGATGTCACCGCCGAATATCCGATCGTCTCCTCGGTTCTTCCGGGAGGCGAGCGCGCGCAGGTCGTCGTCCCCCCTGCCGTGGAGCGGGGCTTCGTCTCGATCACGATCCGGAAAGCGTCGGGCGTCTCTATGGACATCGACGATTTCGACCGCGCCGGGCTTTTCAGTGAGGTCCGCGCTCATGGCCTGCATGAAGAGGTCGACTCCGCGCTGATGCGATTTCGCGAGGCCGGCGACTGGAAGGGCTTCTTCCGGCTCGCGGTCGAATCCCGCAAAAATATCCTGATCTCCGGCGCCACGGGTTCCGGCAAGACGAGCTTCTCCAAGGGCCTGATTAGGCTCATTCCCGATTACGAGCGCATCCTGACGATCGAAGACACCCGCGAGCTGGTGGTGCCACAGCGCAACCACGTCCACATGATGTATTCTAAGGACGGAAAGGGCCTTCAAAAAGCTGGCGCAAAGGAATTGCTGGAATCGGCGTTGCGTATGCGACCCGATCGCATCCTGCTCCAAGAGCTACGCGACGGCACCGCCTTCTTCTATCTGCGCAACGTCAATAGCGGCCATCCAGGCTCGATAACCACGGTCCATGCCAATACGGCCGAAGGTGCGCTGGAACAGCTTACGCTGCTGGTCAAGGAATCGGAAGGCGGCAACGATCTCGATCGGCACGACATCCGCGCCCTGTTGCGCTCGCTGGTTGATATCGTCGTGCAGATGCACCGCCTTCCCCCAGGTGACGGGAAGCCGGCGCGCTATCGTATGACGGAAGTGTGGTTCGATCCTGCGGGCAAGCCTCGCGATTAGATTCGAGCGGAGGATCGCATTATGAGCGGCAAAATGGTTCGCAACCAAGGGGCGTCCGAGCCGGCCGCCATCGCGTTCCTCGTCATCATAGGCTTGATGATAAGCGCCGCGATCGGCGCCGTGGTGGTCCTTTGGAAGGCGCATCTCCTCTCGGCGCACACGCCCTGGGCGCGCGTTCCGGGTGCATTATGGTCGATGCGCCACTTGCCGATCGTGTGGAAGCCGTTTCTCGCCGGTTTCTTCATCGCCTTCGCGGTCTGCCTGATCGGTATCGTGTCGTCGCTTTTCACGGGCCAGAAGCTCCACGGCGAAGCCCGCTGGGCGCGGATCGGCGAGGTCCGCAAGGCCAAGCTCTTGGAGGATGCCGGCATTCTCCTCGGCCGCATCAATGGCAAGTTCATGCGCTTTGGGGGAACCGAGCATGTCTTGCTCGAAGCACCCACCCGCGCCGGCAAGGGCGTCGGCGTCGTGATCCCGAACCTTCTCCAATGGCCGGATTCGGTTGTCGTCCTCGATGTGAAGCAAGAGAATTGGGCGGCGACAGCAGGCTTTCGGATGACGAACCTTCGCCAGCAAACACTCTTGTTCAACCCGCTCGATGCCCACGGTCGCACATGCCGCTACAACCCGCTCGCGTACATCAACCGACGCGATCAGGTCGAAGTCGTCAACGAGCTGCAAAAAATCAGCGTCATGCTTTTTCCCCTGCCCCTGCAGGGCGAGACGTTTTGGGCGGAAAGCGCAAGGACGGCGTTTCTCGGTGTCGCGGCCTATGTCGCCGCCACGGTGGATGATGGCGACGATGCGCTCCCCTTCACCATCGGCGAAATCTACCGCCAATTCGCCGCCGGCGATGCACAAAAGCGATTTCCCAAAATCATCTCGCAGCGCGAGCGGGAGGGCAAACCGCTATCAGGGGCGTGCGTGTCGGCGCTGCGGGATTGGATCATGGCCTCGGCCAATACCTTCACGTCAACCCGCCAGTCCGTCACCGCCAAGATCAATCTGTGGCTGAACCCCTATGTCGATGCGGCAACGGCTGTCAGCGATTTCGATCTGCGCGAGTTCCGCGACAAGCGGATCTCGCTCTATCTCGGCGTCTCGCCGGATGATCTGGATCGCGTGGCACCGATCTATGGCCTGCTTTTCCAGCAGCTCATTGACCTCAATGTCCGCGAGCTGCCCTCGGGCAACAAGCACCAGGTTCGCTTGCTGCTCTTGCTCGACGAGTTCTCGCGCCTCGGCCGCGCGTCGGTGATCGCCAATGGCTTCAGCTATGTCGCCGGCTATGGCATTCGCCTCCTCCCCGTCATCCAGAGCGGAGCGCAGCTCGAGAACGTCTATGGGCCGAAAGTCGCCACGGAGATTGAATCCAACTGCGGCGTCCAAATGGTCATGCGCCCCGCGACCAACGATGATGCGAAGGATATTTCCGAACGGCTTGGCACTTATACGTTTCGCGCCAAGTCGCGCTCCTTCGGCATGTGGGGCCGTGGGGGCGGCTCGGTATCGGAATCCGATCAGCGCCGGCCCCTGATGCTTCCTCAAGAGCTGATGCAGCTCCCCGAAAAGGACATGATCGTCCTGCGCCTCGGCATCCCGCCCGTCTATGGCAAGAAAATCCGCTATTATACGGAGAAGGCCATGGTCGCGCTGACCAAGATCCCCGCACCGCAAATGCCGAACATTCGACCCGATCCCACCGCACCGATAAACAGCCTGCGGGTGATCGCCGCGGCCGAGGCGGATGATAATGGCGCCCTTGGCTCGGCCCCGCCTGCTCATGGTCCTGGGCCGCAATCCGGAGGCGGAGGCACGGCCCCGACCCACCATCGCTTGAACCAAGCCGCGATCGCCGCCGCCATGGCCGCGCCTGCCGGGGAACGCACCAGCAAGCTTTTCCAACATATTGTCATGGTAGGCGAGCCAAAGGTCGCTTAGCGTTATGTGATCTTACCCTCGTCGGTGCGGTGACGCGAAGGCGGATCGGCTGCACAAGAGAGGCAGGCGCCTTGAAACCGATGGCAGTTTTTGCCATAATGGTAGTGAGGTGATTTATGGCTTCGATGAACGTCTCCCTTCCGGACCCTATGCGGGATTACGTCCAGCGCCGCATCGACAGCGGGCATTATGCCAGCGTGAGTGATTATGTTCGCGATCTCATTCGGCGCGATCAGGGCGAGACGCAGGATGTCGAACGGTGGCTGCATGATCTTGACGCCTCGATCGAACGCGGCCTTGCCGATGCCGAGGCGGGGCGCACCCACGACCTCGACGACGCCTGCGATGCTATCATCGACAGGATTCGGACACGGGCAAGCGCTCAGCCGCAATGAAAGTCATCCTGACGCCGGATGCGCTGGCCGACCTCGATCACATCGCCGAGCATATCGAAAAGGACAATCCCGCGAGAGCCATCAGCTTTGTTGAGGAATTGCGTGAGGCGGCCCGTCGCCTTGCCGATCTGCCCCAAGGCTATCCTCTGGTGCCTCGCTATGAGCGCTACGGTATCCGTCGCCGTTCCTATCGCCGCTATGGCATCCTCTACCGGCCAGAAGCCCACCGTATCCTGATCCTGCGCTTTCTTGGCCCCGGTCAAGATCATGATCGCGCGCTCCAATTGGTGTGAGCGATCGCTTGCTAGGGATTGATCGGAGCGAAGGCGGGCCAGTCACGACTTTTGAGGCCGGGCTGTGACAGGAAGCTCGGGCCGTCCAGCAACAGCGTCATGCGCGTGTAGCCGATCCTGAGGGATTCGAGCGGCACCGCTCGCAATGTCTCTTCAAGACCGGCATATCGCTCGTCCGAGATCACCACATAGTTTATCCTGCCGGTCGAACATTCGATAAGGGCCTCGACAACCCGGCCCAGATTCATCCCGCTCTTGTCATCAACCGCCATGCCGATCAGGCCGGTCGCGGTGAACAGGTTCGGCGTATCGGATCTTTGGCTGGCTGTTTCGGCCGATCGGCCGCCATCCTCATATTTGGTCTGCTGCCCCAACCATCGCCAGATACCAACTAGGTTCGTCAGCATCAGGAATCCATTGGTGGCAACCAAGGCTGTCTGTCCTGTGGCGTAGCCCAATGTGGTCCAGCAAACCGAGCTGATGCTGAACACCACGAAGCCCCAGCCCGTCACGCGCGCGCCCAGGTTGGAAGCCGTCATCATCGCCGCGATCATCGTCGCGATCGTGGCGATCCAACCGACGAGACTTATCATTGTCCCACCCCTCGCTGCGGCCCGCGTGCGGGCGGCGCAACCGGCAACGCCTTCACGCCGGCTGCGCCGACGCTTCCGTTGTCGGGAGCGAAACAGCCGCCTCGCTCGTCAACAGCCGGAAGGTGAAGCTCTCTTGCAGGTACAGCTCGACCGCCTCGGCGGTGTGGCTGAGATAGCCGATCGACAAATCCTGTCCGAGATCGAGTTCGAAATCGCCGCCCCGCGTTGTCAGGACGACGCCGCCCATGATGCCCGGCGCCCAGATGATATCGCCGTCCACCAGACGATTGATGTGCTGGAGCACCGGATAGCCCTCCTCGCTGCCGCCGCTGATCGCGGTGAACGGATCATCGCCCAGCACCAGTCGATAAGGCCCCTCGACCCCGGCAAGGCGCAACCGATCGACGGCTTGGGCGACGATGGCGGGATATCCGGCGACGGCCGTGGGCAGCGGCACCGGCTCGTTGCTCGCGCCGGGACGGATGCCGCCGATATCGGCAGCGGCATAGCCATCAAAGATCGCGCGATTTTCGGCAAAGGCGATCGTGCGGGCGGCTTCCTTGAGCGGTTGCCAGTCCGAATCCTCGGAGCCGCGCTCCACATCGTCGATCGCCGCGCGGGTCAGCGTGAAGGGCACGCGCAGTTCGACCACGGCGTTGACCGCACGCCGCACGGCTTGGACGCCATCGCTGGGCGCATCGATCGGCTTGGTGTGGCCCGTTCCCACGGCCGCGAGCGTGGCCCCCTTCGGTTCCGGCACGTCCACGACGCGGCGCGCGGCCAGATAGCGCTTGAGAGTTCGGGTCGCTTCTTGGTCGATTTGCGCCCAAGCGGCGTCGGAGATGGGGGCGAGTTCGCGATGGAGGTTATTCATGTCCTGCCTCATCTTTGAGTGATCCAATGCGCAGCGATCCATCCGATGCTGACGAGGGCTCCGGTGCCGGCGCCGTGGATGCGGGCGCCTCGGCTACCGCCTCATCGCCATCGGCCGTGGCTGGCTCCGGCGTTACCTCGTCCAGAAAATCAGCCGACGGCACGAAATAAAGCGAGCCGGTCACGGCCCGGCTAACATCGAGCAAGCGATCGTAATTGCCGGGTGGCAAACCGATGAACATATTGTCGAGCATCCGCTCGATGCGGGTCGGCGAGCGGGCGTAACCGATGAAATAGGTGCCGAACTCGCCCTTACCAACATCGCCGAACGGCATGTTATCGCGCAGGATCTGGAGTTGCTCGCCGTCCTCCTCGATGTTGGTGAGCACGTTATGCGCGAAGCTCGGCTTGGCCGCCTCGTCCAGCTCGATGTCCGACAGCTTCTCGCGCCCTACGATCTTCTCCTGCTGCTCCACGGGAATCGCGTTCCACTTGTCGAGGTCGTGGAGGTATTTCTGGACGATCACATAGCTGCCGCCAGCGAAGACCGGATCGTCCGCCGCCCCGATCACCGTGGCATCTCTGGCTCCCTGCTCGACGGGGTTTTCCGTCCCGTCGACAAATCCCAGCAGGTCGCGATCGTCGAAGTAGCGGAAGCCATGCACCTCGTCCGTCACCGAGGCGAAGCCGGCGAGACGCTTCACGATCTGCGCCGCCATCTCGAAACACAAATCCTGACGCGCGGCGCGAATGTGAAACAGCAGGTCGCCGGGCGTCGAAGGCGCATGATGGACGCCGCGGATTTCCCGGAACGGATGCAGTTCCTTCGGCCGCGGCGCTCCGAATAGCCGGTCCCAAGCATCGGAGCCGATCCCCATGATGCAGGAAAGTCCGCCGTCTGCCGCCCGGAAGCCCACGCCACGAACCAGCGACGACAGGATGGCGCAAAGACCCCGCACCCCCGCTTCCGGCTTCTCCCCGGCGCCCATCGAGACGACCAGAAAGATCGCAGCGCGGGTAAGCCGGGCATCGACGGCCTGGGAACGAGCGGTAACATCTTGAGAGACGGTAGAAGGCACGTTCAACTCCCTGAATGGTCGGGCAGGACCATCGCTATCACATCCCAGCAAGACATGGCCGGTGCTCGATCATCGGGATCGCCACACCCCAATCGACAAGACTCACCATAGTCCCACTCCCCCCTGTCGCCGGCGTCCAAGCGGCTAAAGCGCCGCCTTTAGATAAGGCGCGGTCAGGCTGCCTTGCGCTTCGGCAACATCGTGAGGGACGCCGCTCGCGATGATCCGGCCACCATCTTCGCCAGCGCCAGGCCCCAGATCGATCACCCAATCCACCTGTGAAATAGCTCGCATGTCATGCTCGACGACGACGACCGTATTGCCGACATCGACAAGGCCCTGCAGGTGCCGCATCAGCCGATCAGCGTCGGAAGGGTGAAGCCCCGAAGTCGGCTCGTCGAGGATGTAGATGGTGTTGCCACGCTGGGCGCGTTGCAGCTCGGTCGCGAGCTTGATGCGCTGGGCCTCGCCGCCCGACAGTTCCGTCGCCGGCTGTCCAAGCCTCAGATAGCCGAGGCCAATCTCCCGCAGCACATCGAGCGAGCGCATGACGGACGGTTCGCTCGCGAAGAAGTCGCACGCCTCGTCCACCGTCAGCTCAAGCACCTGGGCGATGTTGCGGCCGTTCCATTCGACTTCGAGCGTCTGCGGATTGTAGCGGCTGCCATGGCAGGTCGAGCAGGGCGCATAGACGCTGGGCAGGAACAACAGCTCCACCATGACGAAGCCCTCACCCTCGCACACCGGGCAGCGGCCCTGTGCGACGTTGAAGGAGAACCTGCCCGGGCTGTAGTGGCGCCGGCGCGCCAGTGGGGTGTTCGCGAAGATCTTGCGCACATGATCGAACAGGCCGCTGTAGGTGGAGAGGTTCGAGCGTGGAGTGCGGCCGATCGGCTTCTGATCGACCCGCACCAGCCTGCGCACATGCTCCATGCCCGCAACGATGCGGCCTTCGGTCTCTTCCCGCGCAACATCGAGCAGCGGATCGGTATCCTCCTCCTCGGCAGCCGGCGTGCCGCCGAGTTGTTCCGTCACAAGCTCCGGAAGTGCCTGGCTGACAAGACTGGACTTGCCCGATCCTGAAACCCCGGTGACGGCGGTGAAGCAGCCAATCGGTAGCGCGACGTCGAGCCCGTGAAGATTGTTGCGGGTCACACCTTCAAGACGGAGCCATGCTTTTGCTTCGCGCGGGGTCCGGTCATGGGCGTCAGGTTCTGCGAACAGATAGCGACGGGTGATCGACGCCTCGACGCCGGCAAGCCCTGCGATCGGGCCGCTGTAGAGCACTTCGCCGCCCTTTTCGCCGGCACCTGGCCCCACATCGACCAGCCATTCGGCATGGCGGATCACGTCAAGATCATGCTCGACAACGAACAGCGAGTTGCCCGCCGCCTTCAGCCGCTCAAGGATGGTCAGCAACGCTTCGCCGTCTGCCGGGTGCAGCCCCGCCGATGGCTCGTCCAGCACATAGACCACGCCGAAAAGCTGTGACGACAATTGAGTGGCAAGGCGCAGGCGTTGCAGCTCGCCGGAGGAAAGCGTCGGCGTGCTGCGGTCGAGCGAGATGTAGCCAAGGCCAAGGTCGATCAGCGGGCCTAGCCGTTCGAGCAGCTCGGATGCGAGACGCTGCGCGGCGACCCGCTTCTCATCGGAAAGATTGGGCGTGCGGCGCACGTCAGGCGCTGCCTTGTGTGCCGAGCCTCCCGCCGCGACCCTACGTTCAACCGCCGCATCGCGGGCCGCCTTGCCGAGAACATGGCCCTTCAGGGTCGTCGAGGCGCTACCATACTCGCCATGGGCGACGGGCGTGAGCAAGTCCCGGAGCTTCAGCACCGTCAGGTCGCCAAACTCGGCGATGTCCAGGCCGGCAAACTTCACCGACAGGGCCTCGCGCTTCAGGCGCTTGCCGTCGCAGGTCGGGCAATCGCGGCCGATGATATATTGCGAGACACGCTTCTTCATCAGCGCGCTTTTGGTGTTGGCGAAGGTCTCCAGCACGTAGCGACGGGCGCCGGTGAAGGTGCCCTGATAGCTCGGCTCCATACGACGCTTGAGGGCAACGCGCGTCTGTTCGGGCGTCAGACCCGCATAGACCGGCACCGTCGGCGTCTCGTCGGTGAAGAGTATCCAGTCACGATCCTTCTTCGGAAGATCGCGCCATGGCGTGTCGACATCATAGCCGAGCGACACAAGGATATCGCGCAGGTTCTGGCCGTGCCACGCCGGCGGCCATGCCGCGATCGCCCGATCGCGAATGGTGAGACTGTCGTCGGGCACCATCGTCTCTTCGGTCGCGTCATAGACGCGCCCGATGCCGTGGCAGGTCGGGCAGGCCCCGGCCACGGTGTTGGGGGAGAAGTCCTCCGCATAGAGCATCGGCTGATTGCGCGGATATTCTCCGACGCGCGAATAGAGCATCCGCACCAGGCTGGAGAGCGTCGTCACGCTGCCAACCGAAGACCGCGCATTGGCCGAGCCGCGCTGCTGCTGCAACGCGACCGCGGGCGGCAACCCGTCGATGGCGTCAACCTCCGGCACGCCGGCCTGATCGATCAGGCGGCGGGCGTAGGGCGCGACCGATTCCAGATAGCGGCGCTGTGCCTCGGCATAGAGGGTGCCGAAGGCGAGGCTCGACTTGCCCGATCCCGATATGCCGGTGAACACCACGAAGGCATCGCGCGGAACGTCCACATCAACATTCTTGAGGTTGTTCTGCCGCGCGCCGCGCACTTGTACGAAGCCGGATCGCGGCGCGCGTTCCTTGCCGGGGGTGGTTTGAGGCTCCTGATCCTTGCTCATTCGGTCACTTTCACCCGGCGCGTCACAGATAAATGAACTGACGGTAGAGGCCGTCCAGCTCGCCCCGGATCGTCTCGGCCCGATCCTCTTGGCCGTGATCCACCGCCGCGAGCAGCGCCTGTTCCTTCTCCGTGATCCGGTCGCAAAGCTCGTACAGGTTCTCGCAGAAGGCTTCCGAATGGACCGACGGCTCTTGCCCGTAGGGCTGCGCCGACGCCAGGCCGCGAACCGACGAGAGCGGTGTGACGTCGTTCTCCTCGTTGAAGGCGATCTGGCGCTGTCGCCGGCTCTCGGTCTCATCGATCGCGGCCCGCATCGCCGGCGTCACCATATCGGCGTAGAGGACAGCGGTGCCGTTCACATTGCGCGCGACGCGGCCGATCATCTGGATCAGCGCCTGGGCCGAGCGCAGGAAGCCCGCGCGGTCTGCATCGAAGATCGCAATCAGCGACGCTTCTGGGATGTCGAGCCCTTCGCGCAGCAAACTGATCCCGATCAGCACGTCGAACTCGCCCACGCGCAGGCCCTCGATGATCGCGACCCTATCCTCGACCTTGATGTCAGAGTGCATGTAACGCGCGCGAATGCCTTCGCTTTCGAGGAAAGCGTGCAGCTCCTCGGTCGCAACCTTGGTCAGCGTCGTAACCAGCACGCGCTCATCGCGCTGCGTGCGCTGCGCGATCTCGCGTAGCAAATCGTCACGCGCGCCTTGGGACGGGCGGACTTCCACCTTCGGATCGAGCAGGCCGGTCGGCCGCACGATCTGTTCAACCACCCTGCCTTGCGAGGCCTTTACCTCATAAGCGCCGGGGGTGGCGGACACGAAGATCGTCTGCGGCTTGACCTGTTCGAACTCGTGGAAGCTCAGGGGGTGGCTGTCCTTCGAAGACGGCAGGCGGAAGCCATAATCGATCAGCGTATCCTTGCGGGCCTGGTCGCCCCGGAACATCGCCGAGATCTGTGGGATCATCACATGCGATTCGTCGACGAACAGCAGCCCGTCCTTGGGCAGATAGTCGAGCAGGGTTATGGGCGGGAGCGCAGGGTCACGACCGCTCAGATAGCAGGCGTAATTTTCCATGCCCGAGCAATATCCGACCTCGCGCAACATCTCGGCATCGTTGGTGATGCGATCATAGAGGCGCGCCGCTTCCGTCAGGCGGTTTTCGCTGGTCAGCCGTTCGACCTGCGTTTCCAACTCTTCGAGGATCGCCGTGGCGGCCTTGCGGGCCTGATCTGCGGTCGCCGCCAGAACAGTCTTGGGCGAGACAAGATAGTGATCGGCGCTTTCCATCGGCTTGCCGGTCGCCGCATCGAACCATTGGAGCGACGCGATCACGCCGTTTGCCAAACCGACGCGCAGCGCCTTATATTCCGAATCCGCCGGGTAAATCTCAACAGCGTCGCCATCAGCGCGATAAGTGCCGCGCTTCAGCTTATGCTCGGCCCGATCATATTGCAGGCGCGCCAGGCTGCGGAAAAGCTCTTCCTGTCCCAACCGCGCGCCCTCGGTCAGCGGAACCTGGAGCGCGCGATAATTGTCGGGATCGCCCATGCCGTAGATCGACGATACCGAGGCGACGACGATCGTATCGCGGCGCTCGATCAGCGATTTTGTCGTCGACAGGCGCAACCGTTCCAGATGCTCGTTGATCGAGGAATCCTTCGGAATGAACTCATCGCGGCCCGGCAGATACACTTCCGGTTGGAAATAGTCGTAATAGGAGACGAAATACTCCACGGCGTTTTCAGGGAAAAATCGCCGCATCTCGTCATAGAGCTGCGATGTCAGCGTCTTGTTGGGGGCAAGGATCAAGGTGGGGCGCTTCAGACGATGGATGATGTTCGCCATCGTGAAGGTCTTGCCCGAGCCCGTGATGCCCTTGAGGGTCTGGTGATGTGCCCCCTCTTCGACGCCGGCGATCAGGCGCGCGATCGCTTCGGGCTGATCGCCTGCCGGCGTGTATTGCGAGTGCAGTATGAAAACATCGGTCGACACTGGAAATCCTCCTGCCGGTTTCGCCCCCGGCGCGCGCTAGACGCACGGAGGCGATAAAGGGATCATATCTGCTTTTTTGCGGGCGGCGGTCCATGGTCGCTGTGCGCGTTCCTGATCTGTCGAACGGTCCACCAGACACCAAGGACGGCAAGGGGAACCAGAGCGGCGATCACCAGCTCGGGCGCCACCATGTCGTGAATCCCCGGTATGCCCTTGATGAGATAGGAGAGCAGGCCGATCACATAATAGGAGATCGCCGCGACAGACAGGCCTTCCACGGTCTGTTGAAGCTGCAATTGCAGCTTCGCCCGATTGTCCATCGAGGCCAGCAGATCGCTGTTCTGGCGTTCGAGTTGCACATCGATCCACGACCGCAGCAGCGTGGTCGCGCGCGCCAGCTTGTCGGAGAGATTGGCTTGCCGTTCCTCGATCACGCGACAGGTCCGCATGGCGGGCGCGATCCTGCGATGGAGGAAGTTGCGCCAGCGATAGCAGCCCGGGACGAAGGTTTCGCCGAGCGCTGCAAGCCGCTCCTCGACGATTTCATAATAGGCACGGCTCGCACCGAAGCGGTAGAGGCTGGACGCCGTGTCCGCCTCCAGCTCGGCCGAAAGGTCGGTCAGCCGGGAAAGTAGCCCCTCGCTGTCGCGGCGTGCAGATTTGCGCATCTCGTTGGTGATGGCGGCAAGGCGCTTCTCTATGCTGCGCAGATGCGGCCCCAGCGATTGGGTCAGTGGGATGCCGAGCAGGGCCAGCGTCCGATAGGTCTCGATTTCGAGGAGCCGCTGTGCCAGCGCGCCAAGCCGGATCGGCGTCAAACCGCGATCGAGGATGAGGATGCGGGTTAGCCCATCGGCGTCCTGACGGAAATCGGTGACGATATCGGCCATGCCATCCTCGACGAGCGAATGACACCGGCTGATCGGGTCGAAGCGATCGATATAGGTCGCGGTCTCTTCGGTCCACGTAACAACGTCCAGGCGGACGCCGCAAATGACCGGCCCGGGCGGCGTAAAGCCGTGCTTGAACGGATCTTCACCCGCCAGCTCCCCGGTGCCCGGATCGAGGGGCGCACTCCACAAGTAGGTCGAGAACTCGGTGTGCTTCTCACAGTGCAATTTACCCTGATCCCAGGTCAGGCCATGAAGAGGTGTGTCCTGATCCGGCAGCGGGGCGCCCATCCGGCTCGATATTTCCGCGAGGGTCGCCTTGTCCTTCGTCAGATTGCCCTCGTTCATGAAGGCGAGCTGCACCAGGGCACGCGGCGCATCTATCAGCAAATAAGGGCGCGCATGAACCTCGTCGATGGCAACCCGCCTATTCTCATAGGTGGGCATTCCATAGACAGTTGAACCGCTGTTCTCGGCGCTGCCCTCTTCACTCAATCGCCTTCCCTCCCCTTGTCATGGTCCTGCCCGGCATCGTGCTGAGCGAGATCGCTGTAAGTAATCAGACGCGAGCCACGATATCCTATGCCGTGGGTCCACATCCAGCTTAGTGCAACACTCATCCGATTTTGCGTCCCGATCAGGAAGTAGATGTGGATCAGTTTCCACATCCACCACGCCAGAACACCGCGCAATTTGAACCCGCCCATATCGACGACCGCAAGGCTGCGGCCGATCGTCGCCAGATTGCCTTGATGCCGGTAACGGAACGGTTCCGAAGCATTCTGCCCCTTAAAGCGCTGGCGGATCAGCCGGGCCACATATTGTCCGGCCTGCTTTGCAGCCGGCGCGAGACCGGGCACCGGCTTGCCGTCATACCCGTTCGAGGCTGCGGTATCGCCGATCACGAAAATGTCGGGGTGTCCTGGCACTGTCAGGTCCGGCCCGACGACCACGCGGCCCGCGCGATCGGCTTCAGCGTTCAGCCAGCGCGCGGCGGGCGAGGCCTGAACGCCTGCTGCCCACAAAATCGTTTCAGCGGGAATAGGCACACCGTCGACCACGACCCCATGCTCGGAACATTCCGTGACCGGCTTGCCGAGCTTGATTTCGACACCGAGCTTTTCAAGCGCCTGAGCGGTATAGGCCGACAGATCTTCCGGGAAGACCTGCAGGAGCCGCTGCCCGGCTTCGACCAGCACCACCCGCGTCGCGCGCGGATCGATCGACCGGAAATCGCGCACCAGTGTCAGACGGGCAAGCTCCGCGATCGTGCCGGCCAGTTCGACGCCGGTAGGCCCGCCGCCGATGATAACGAAGGTCTGCAAGGCCGCACGGCGCGCGGGATCGCTCTCGCGCTCGGCTTCTTCGAACGCGACGAGAAGGCGCCGGCGAATGGTGGTCGCATCTTCGAGCGATTTGAGGCCCGGAGCATAAGGCTCCCATTGGTCATGCCCGAAATAGGAATGCCGCGCGCCCGTCGCGATGACGAGTGTGTCATAGCCAAGCGTCGAGCCGTCTTCGAGAACGACGCGCCGGTTGCCCGTGTCCACGCCTTCGACCTCACCGAGCAGAGTCCGAACGTCCTTGCGCTTGGCGAAGAGCGAGCGGATCGGCCAGGCGATCTCCGATGGCGACAGCGACGCGCCCGCGACCTGATAGAGCAGCGGCTGAAAAAGATGGTGGTTGCGGCGATCGACAAGGGTGATGTCAACGCCGCTCCCCGCGAGCCGCTGGACGGTTTCGAGGCCGCCGAAGCCCGCGCCCACGACCACCACGCGATGGCGACCGGAGGCGGGGTCATTGCTGGACGCGATTTCGCGCATGGCCGAGGATGCCGCCGCGCTCATTGGAACAGCGCCTTGGCATGATGGCCGATATGCTCGCCGATGAAGCTAGCGATGAAATAATAGCTGTGATCGTAGCCGGGTCGCAGGTTGAGGATCAGCGGGTGCCCCGCAGCCTCGCAGGCCGCCTTCAGCAGATCCGGGCGCAGCTCGCGATCCAGAAACTCATCATCCATGCCCTGATCGACGAGCAACGGCAGGCGCTCGCTGGCGGACTTGATGAGTTCGATGGTGTCGTAATGCTTCCACCCGGCGCGATCGTCTCCGAGATAGGCCGTCAGAGCGCGCTCGCCCCAAGGCACCTGGCTCGGCGCGACGATCGGCGAAAAGGCCGATACGCTGCGATAGCGCCCCGGATTGCGCAGAGCGGCAACGAGTGCGCCGTGCCCGCCCATCGAATGACCGGCAATCGCCCGGCGATCATCGGCCGGAAATGTGGCTTCGATCAGCGCCGGCAATTCCTCGACGACATAATCGTACATGCGGTAGTGGGCAGCCCAAGGTTCCTCAGTCGCGTTGACGTAGAAGCCGGCGCCCTGTCCCAGATCATAGCTGGGATCGTCGGCCACGCCTTCGCCTCGCGGGCTCGTGTCCGGCGCGACGAGGATGATCCCGTGCTCGGCAGCGAAACGCTGCGCGACAGCCTTCGTAATGAAATTCTGTTCGGTGCAAGTCAGGCCGGACAGCCAATACAGCACCGGCACGCGACCGTCCTTCACCTGGGGAGGCAGATAGACGCCGACCTTCATCGGGCAACCCAGGCTGATCGAGTCATGCTGATAGACGTCCTGCCAACCGCCGAAGCTGGCGTGATGTTCGACACGTTCCATTTTTGTTTCCTTGCTTCGACGGTTGGTGGACGGTGTGGTGATAGGCGCCCTTTTCCTGGCTGTGGTGCGGGGGGAAGCGCCGGCGCCTGTTCCAGCGCCGGCGACAGCCAGTCATAGGGTTGCCGGTATCGCCCTCACCTTCCGGCTTTAGATGAAGGTGTACGAGCAGACCTTGTTGCCCGCCGGATCGCGCAGATAGGCCGCATAGGCACCCGGCAGGTGGCCCCGCGGGCCGGGCTGGCCCTCGTCGGTGCCACCAGCGGCGAGGCCGGCCGCGTGGAAAGCGTCCACTTCGGCGGGCGTCGCGGCGGCGAAGCCGACCGTCACGCCGTTGCTGGAGGGCGCTTCGCCATTGCCGGGACGGGCAATGATGAAAGCAGGCTTTTCGCGGCCGTAGAGCACCCAACCATTGCCGAAGGGGCCGAGGTTCTTGACGCCCAGGGCGCCCAGAGCGGCGTCGTAGAACGCTGCCGACTGCTCGACATCGGCCGCGCCGATGAAGACGTGCGAGAACACGCCGTTGCCGGAGATAACGGGATCAGCCATGATATTCTTCCTTGAGGTTAACTATTGAAATTGAAGGTTAGAGTTGAGGGATCAGTAGTGGATCACGGTGCGGATCGACTTGCCTTCGTGCATCAGATCGAAGGCTTCGTTGATCTCATCGAGACCCATGGTGTGGGTGACGAAGGGCGCCAGATCGATTTCACCCTTCATGGCGTCCTCGACCATGCCGGGAAGCTGGGTCCGTCCCTTGACACCGCCAAAGGCCGACCCCTTCCAGACCCGGCCCGTGACGAGCTGGAACGGACGGGTGGAGATTTCCTGGCCCGCGCCAGCGACGCCGATGACGATCGACTGGCCCCAGCCACGATGCGCGGATTCCAGCGCGGCCCGCATGACATGGACGTTACCGATGCACTCGAACGTGTGGTCGATGCCCCACCCGGTCATCTCGATCAGCACTTGCTGGATCGGCTTGTCATAGTCCTTGGGGTTGATGCAGTCGGTCGCGCCGAACTGACGCGCCAGCTCGAACTTCGTCGGGTTGGTGTCGATCGCGATGATGCGTCCTGCCTTGGCCTGACGCGCGCCCTGGATCGCGGCGAGACCGATGCCGCCCAGACCGAACACGGCAACCGAGTCACCCGGCTGCACCTTGGCGGTGTTGTGGACCGCGCCGATGCCGGTGGTGACGCCGCAGCCCAGAAGGCAGACATGCTCGGGGTTCGCTTCGGGGTTGATCTTGGCGAGCGAGACTTCGGCGACGACGGTGTATTCGCTGAACGTCGAGCAGCCCATATAGTGATAGAGGGGCTGGCCGTTGTAGGAGAAGCGCGTGGTGCCGTCGGGCATCAGGCCCTTGCCCTGCGTTTCGCGAACCGCGACGCACAGGTTGGTCTTGCCGGACAGGCAGAACTCGCACTTGCCGCACTCGGCGGTGTAGAGCGGAATGACGTGATCGCCCGGCTTGACGCTGGTGACGCCCTCGCCGACCTCGACGACGATGCCCGCGCCCTCATGGCCGAGAACGACCGGGAAAATGCCCTCCGGATCGTTGCCGGACAGCGTGAAAGCGTCGGTGTGGCATACCCCGGTATGCGTGACTTTGATGAGCACTTCACCTTTCTGGGGCGGTGCGACATCGATCTCGACGATTTCGAGCGGCTTGCCTGCCTCGAAGGCTACGGCGGCGCGAGATTTCATGTTTGGATCTCCCTCTTTTCTAGAACCGGACCGCCGGTTGCGAGTCCCCGTTTCGATATCTCGATTCGGAGCCAAGCATACTGGCTGGGAGTATGTATAAGATACTCCTAGCCAGTATGCAAGAGGGATAATGTCTGAGGGTGGTGAAAGCGCCCGACAGGGCGTTACGGCTTCGGAAAAGCGCAGCGCCATGGCTGATGCTGCGTTCCAGAAGGGGGCGGCTTGCCGATCCGGGGGGGTGTTAGATCGACAAGCCGGAAGGGGGTGTGCGTGCGGCAAGCAGTCCGCCCCCAACGGCTCAGAATGCCCCCCGACATGACCGGGGGGCATTCCGGGTTAGATGGTCAGGCCGCCACAGAGCCGTGCGGATCGATGACGTACTTGAACGCCGATCCGTCATCGAACTCCTTGTAGGCCGCCGGCGCGTCCTCCAGCTTGATGATCTTCGTGTTCATCATCGGAGTCAGATAGGGCATCCGATCGTTCAGGATGGCCCGCATGAGGGCGTGGTTGTAATTGGCCGTCGGCGACTGGCCTGCCGACATCCGCGGCGACTTGATCCAGCCACTGGCCCAATCGACTTCCATGCTGCCCTTCTTGTTGTCCCGATTCTTGGAGATCGGATTGGGGCAATATACGCCGACCGTGCTGGTCATCCCGCCGAAGCGGACATATTTCAGCAGGGCGTTGGTGACGGCGTTCTCGACGATCTGGTCGGACTCCGCCCCGAACCCGCGACAGTCGAGGCCCACATAGTCGATGACGCGATCGGCCTCGCGCTTGCCGGTGATCCGCTCCAGATGATCTTCGATCGGAATGCCGTCCGACAGGTTGATGGTCTCGACGCCGTGCGGCTTGAGCAGATCGAGCCGCTCCTGAATGAAGTCGGCGACGATGATGGCGCCGGCACCGAGGAGCTTCGCACAGGCGGCGCCCGCGCGGCCGACAGGCCCCGCGCCGAAGATCAGCACATTCTCGCCGACGATATAGGCCGGTTGCGCCGGCCAGTCGGGAGCGGCGAACCCGTGGAACGCGGTCGGCAACACGTCCGAAAGGAGCGTCAGATCACGGATCTTCGCCATGGCCGCGTCCTTGTCGGGGAAAGCCAGCAGATTGAAGTCTGCATAGGGCACGAACAGGTAATCCCCCTGCCCCCCGGTCCATCCACCCAGGTTAAAGCCATAGGCGCCGCAGTCGACTTCGGGGTTGGTGTGCTCGCACACGTCCGAGCGCATGTGCTTGCAGTTGTAGCAGCGTCCGCAGCCGACGTTAAAGGGAACGGACACGATATCGCCGACCTTGATATATTCGACGTCGGAGCCGACCTCGATCACCTCGCCGGTCATTTCGTGGCCCATCGTCATCCCCTTGGGGACTTCAAACGAACCTCGGTAGATGTGAAGGTCGCTGCCGCAGATGTTCGTGGTGACGATCTTGAGAATGGCGCCGTGGGGAGCTTTTTTGCCCTGTGGAGTAATCAGCTCCGGGAATTTGAAGGTGTTGACCTTCATTTCCATCGGTTTCTCGAAGGTTACGATCCGGTTGCCTGTAGCCATCAGATATCTCCTGCGTTTTTTCACGCCCCCCCAAGTATTGACGAGAGTAGGACTTGACACGGATCAACATGCCGCACCGAATTAATTCAGCGCAGCATAGTAGTGTCGTTGCCAGTCTCATCATTACCGTCTTGGCAGAATGGCGGCGCTTCTCCTTCGGAGCAAACTCGAAGATTCTATCCCAAGATCGGAAATTCCTATGACCAAGCTACAGGAGAATGACTGCCGCAATGCAACAAGATGATATATCATATTCCATTGCAGCAAGCATAATGTTTCTGGAAGACAAGGCGCAGTTGAAGTCTATCAGGGTGACGCCCTATGCGCCCGTTCTCTGGACTTGAGTTGTGTTGGCGCAATGGTGCCGGTCTCTCTATCATCCTCTGACAGAAAGGAGTTCTTATGAAACGCGCTATTGTAACAGGAGGATCGGGGCTAATCGGTCAGGCTATATGTTCCGCCTTATTGGATGAAGGTTGGGAGGTGGCATCCTTCGATTTGAAGGAAGGAGCGATCGGTCAACAGATCCATTGCGATCTTGCCAGCGAAGAGTCCGTAGCCGAGGCTTTTCGTGCCCTTGGCTGGGATCGACTGGACTTGCTCGTCAACAATGGTGGGCTTGTTTACGACACATTCATGCAGCTCGGTGACACCTCGCTCGACCAGTGGAACAGCACCATTGGCAGCCATCTGACCGGGGCCTTTCTGATGTCGCGAGCGGCATTGCCCCTGCTCACCGATGGCAGTTCGATTGTCATGATGGCTTCCACCCGCGCGTTGATGTCCCAAGGCATCGACTTTGCCTATGCCGCTGCGAAAGGTGGCATGGTGGCACTCGCGCAGGCGCTGGCGGTGCAACTTGGCGCCAAAATCCGGGTCAATACAATCGCACCTGGTTGGATCACCAATGACACGAATCTGCGCGCCGAGGACGAGGCGCAGCATCCGGTTGGCCGGGTCGGTCGCCCCCAGGACATTGCCGAGGCCGTGCTATATCTGGCGTCCGCCGGCTTTGTTACCGGGCAAACGCTTGTGGTCGACGGCGGGATGACCAAGAAAATGATCTACGTCGAATAGTGGGTCGCGCGACCGTTCATGCTGCGATAGCACGGCATGAACGGTCAGCCCCCTTCGGGTTGGAACTGGCGGTACAGGTCCAGAGCGGCCTCTATCGAGGCCATTGTCTCGGGTGCGCGGACTATTTCGAACAGCGCGGCTGTGGGTGTCGATTTCACCCCATTTCTGGGCATGGCCAATCCAACAGCGGCATCTGCGCCCTCACCTGCGACTTCAACCGCCCGAATGTCGGAAATCCGAGCAAAATAGGTTGCGAGAGATTGCGGAAGGACGGTGGCATATCGCCCACTTGCGATATGGGCAGCGAGAACATCGACATTGTTGGTCCTGATCGACTTTGCGGCACGGTGCCCGAGTCTAGAACGCGCGGCTTTGGGTAGCGCGCAGTCCAAGATGCACAAAGGCAGCTCGGCGACATGATCCCATGAAACCTGTCGCGGGAGCGGGTCGCCGGATGCCTGGAAAACGACGATCCGCTCCCGGTAGAGAAGGTGCGTGTCAAAGTCCTCCTCAGATATGTCTTCGAGATAGACCAGCGCCATGTCCATTTCATGCGTCAGCAAGGCTTTGGTCAGCGACGAGGTTTGCGCTGTGCAAATGCACTGTTCGAGGAGCGGCATCCTTTCAGCGAGGGCAAGGCTGAGGATCGATGCCATGATCGACGTGGCCGACAGCACGCCCAGGCGAATTTGACCTTCCAGCCCACGTTTCTGGGCCGAAAGGTCGCGCTCCAGCCCCTCGCAGTTGCTCTCGATCTTCTTCGCCCAGGCCAGCACAGTCTCACCTTCCGATGTGAGTCCGTCATAACGCCGGCCATGCCGCACGATCTCCACACCCAAGTCCTGTTCGAGCTGCTTGATGCCGGCGGAAAGCGTGGGCTGCGACACGTTGCAGCTCTTGGCTGCCCTACCGAAATGGCCTTCCTGATCGAGCGCAATCAGATATCCGAAATTCTTGACGATCATAACGTGTTCTCATCCAGTTGCGATTTTCCAGTGGAACCACAAATTGCAGTCCCGCAATCAAGTTATGATGCCGGTGGCACGCGAAGCTGAATGAAAATACCAAAGCATGGAACTGGAAAAATGTAGATACGCCGCTTAGGGCGATCTATGAAAATACCAACCCATAAGTCGTACCACGCGAAAATTGGGCGCACCGTCATTATATTGCCGATCGGTAAAAAATTGTTCTTATAAATCTATATACAGGTACTGCGGTTTCTAAGACCTACTTAAGATAGGTTCGCAATATCCGCATTATACCCTCCATGTCGTCGTCGAATGGGCTGGCTCCATTTTCCCCATGCGCGCCGTTGGCGGGGCCGAAGGTCTCACGGAGATGGCCTTCCATCACTTCTGCCATCAACCCGTTGGTGGCGCCCCGCATCGCCACAATCTGTTGGAGCAAAGGGGCGCAATCCGTTCCGGCCTCGATCGCGCGTTCAAGCGCTTCCGCCTGCCCCTTGATGCGACGCAGGCGTGTTATGGCCCGCTTCTTCTCTTCTGGTGAATGTGGCATCGCGCTTTCCTGACTGTTGATATGCACATACTATACAGGGGGGGAGTTTCAACCCTATCCTGTGCCTTGCGCCGCGCTGACACCTCAAATTTCGGCCGAAGCGAGCCTGAACCTTCCCCTACGCCTCCAGAAACATCGAACGCCAGACCTGGGTTCCTACCCCCTTGATACTGGTGGGGAGTATGATATATTGCCGGCCCGATCGGATCGCTGCACCAAAGGAAATGGCGCGCGTCCGGCCCCCAAGCCCTGTGTTCGAATCGCAAAGCCTCTGCAGAGGACAATCGGACGAACATCGGCGGGACAAAACAGGGAGGAATGTTGGTGATTGAGAATCTCGATCCGGTAATCCTGGCCCGGGCGCAATTCGCGTTCACGGTCTCATTCCACTTCATCTTCCCGGCCTTCTCCATCGGCACGGCAAGCTATCTCATGGTGCTTGAAGGGTTGTGGTTGAAGACCGGCAGCGGTGTGTATGCGAACCTCTATCGCTACTGGCTCAAGATCTTCGCCGTCGCGTTCGGCATGGGTGTGGTCTCGGGCGTGGTGATGTCCTACCAGTTCGGGACGAACTGGTCGGTATTTTCGGCCAAGGCCGGTCCGGTCATCGGCCCGCTCATGGCCTATGAGGTTCTGACCGCGTTCTTCCTTGAAGCCGGTTTCCTTGGCGTGATGCTGTTCGGCATCAACAAGGTAGGCAGGGGCCCGCATTTTTTCGCGACCTGCATGGTCGCCGTCGGGACGCTCATCTCGGCGACCTGGATCATTTCCGTGAATAGCTGGATGCAGACGCCGGCAGGCTATGCGATCAATGCCAAGGGCCAGTTCGTGCCCGCAGGTTCGTGGCTTCCGATCATCTTCAACGCGAGCTTTCCCTATCGCCTCGTCCATACCGTCATCGGCGCCTACCTGACCACGGCAATGGTCGTCGGGGCCGTAGGAGCATGGCACCTTCTGCGCGACCGCGCGAATCCCGGCGCGCGCAAGATGTTCTCCATGGCGATGTGGATGGCGGCGCTTGTGGCGCCGATCCAGATTCTCGCGGGCGATCAGCACGGCCTCAACACGCTTGAGCATCAGCCGACAAAAGTTCTCGCGATGGAAGGTCATTATGAGGCCAGCCCCGAGGGCGCTTCGCTCATCCTTTTCGGCCTCCCGAGCAACAAGGATGCGGTGGTCCACGGCAAGATCGAAATCCCCTATCTGGGATCGCTGATCCTCAAGCACGATCCCAAAGCGCCCCTCCCCGGCCTCAACGACTTCCCGCGCGATCGCTGGCCGCCCACGCCGATCGTCTTCTGGTCGTTTCGGATCATGGTGGCGATGGGCCTCGCCATGCTTGGGTTGGGCCTCTGGAGCCTGCTCGCCCGCTGGCGCGGCAAGCTCTATGACTGGCGCTGGCTGCACCGCGCCGCTCTCGCGCTTGGTCCGTCAGGCTTTGTCGCGGTCATAGCAGGATGGGTGACGACGGAAGTAGGCCGACAGCCCTTCACCGTATACGGCCTGCTGCGAACCGCGGAGTCCCACTCCCCCCTGGCCGCTCCGGCTGTCGCGGCGTCCCTCGTCGCTTTCATCCTCGTCTATTTCGGCGCGTTCGGGGCCGGCACCTATTATTTGCTCCGGATGATGGCAAAGCCGCCCGCAGCCGGTGAACCGGAACCGTCCAAGGTGCCGCAACGCGCGGCGGGCATCACGCCGGCAAGCGGCGTCGTGGCATCAACCGGACGGGAGGCATGAACGTGGAGCACCTCGATCTCACCATAATCTGGGCCGGTATCATCGGCTTTGCTGTCTTCGCCTATGTCGTGATGGACGGGTTCGATCTGGGGATCGGCATCCTCTTTCCGAACCTTTCGGTCGGAGGAGAGCGCGATCAGGCAATGAACTCGATCGCGCCGGTCTGGGATGGCAATGAAACATGGCTCGTGCTGGGCGGAGGCGGTCTCTTCGCGGCCTTTCCTCTTGCCTACGCCATCATCCTTCCCGCGACCTACCCGCTCATCATCGCGATGTTGCTCGGTCTCGTGTTTCGCGGGGTCGCATTCGAGTTTCGCTGGCGAGATCCGCGCCATCGTCCCTTCTGGGATGTCGCCTTCAGCTTTGGGTCCGTTCTCGCGGCGTTCTCGCAGGGGATCACGCTGGGCGCGATCCTGCAAGGCGTGCGGGTCGAGGCCGATGCCTATGCAGGGGGATGGCTGGATTGGTTGAGCGCGTTCAGCCTCTTGACCGGCGCGGCAGTCGTGATCGGATATGCGCTTCTAGGCGCGGCCTGGCTGGTCTGGAAAACCGAAGGGCCGGGCCAGGAACGCGCCCGTCGACTGGCATTTTGGCTCGGCGGGGCGACGCTACTCGCGCTTTTCGCCGTCAGTGCGGCGACGCCGTTCCTGACCTATGACTATTGGCGACGCTGGTTTGCGATGCCCGGCGTGCTTCTCACCGCGCAGGTTCCTCTGCTGGTGGCGATCTGCGCTGCAACCTTCTTCTGGAGCCTGAAGCGCGGCGCGGAGCGCCTGCCCTTCATTATGGCGCTTGGCCTGTTCTTTCTCGGTTTCGTTGGGCTGGGGATCAGTATCTACCCCTATGTTGTTCCCCGCGCCGTCACGATCTGGGATGCAGCCGCTCCCCCGCAAAGCCAGCTCTTCATGCTGGCGGGTGCGGCCGTCATCATTCCGATCATTCTCGGCTATACCGCGTGGGCCTATTGGGTGTTCCGCGGTAAGGTCGGCACGCATGGGTATCATTGATGGACGAGCCTAAACCTCTCGGTCGACGGCTCGCCTGGATGGTCTTAATCTGGGCGGCCAGCGTTTTGGCGCTGGGGGCTGTCGCGCAGGTCATTCGCTTCATCCTCAAACCCTGACGGCAGCTCGTTTCGACGAGCTGCCGATGGAAATGCTGGCAAACAGGCGAAGGACATTCCACGGAATATGATCGTTCGATCGCAACCGAGCTTCCAAGATATCATTTTCACCGTGCATGGCTCGATCCTGCCGCGCATCGCACGGAGGCTGGCGGCGATCGCGGTCGTCAGTGTGATCGCCATCCTGGCCGCCCAAGCCCATCCCGGCATTTTCGCGCGGATTTCGACGATCCCTTTCACCCTGATCGGTATCGCGCTCTCGATCTTCATGAGCTTCCGCAACAATGCCTGCTATGCGCGATGGTGGGAGGGGCGGCAGCTTTGGGGCGAGCTAATTATCTCGGCCCGTTCGTTCGCGCGCGAGACATCGCTTCTCCCTGACGAGGATCGGCGCGCGTTGCTCCATAGCATATGTGGCTTTGCCTGCGGCCTCACCGCACGCCTTCGCGGCGAGGATGAAATCGCCGCCATTGCGCCGTGGGTCGATATCGGCCCGGCGACAAAGAGCCCGAACGTCACGAACCTCGTGCTCGATCGTATGGGGCGCAGGCTGCTCGAGCTAAAGCAGACTGGCGTCATTACGCCGATTCACTATGCCGTCGTGGCAGAAGACATGCGATCCTTCGGCAAGGTTCAGGGCGCTTGTGAGCGGATATCCACGACGCCCGTGCCGTTCGCCTATTCTCTGCTGCTCCATCGCACCGCACTTATCTTTTGCGTGATGCTTCCCTTCGCGCTCGCAGGATCACTCGACTGGTGGACGCTCCTGCCGGTGCTCCTCACCGCCTATACCTTTTTCGGCCTCGATGCGCTGGGTCACGAGCTGGAAGACCCGTTCGGCGTCGAGCCAAACTGTCTGCCGCTGTATGCGATGAAGCGGACAATCGAGCGGGATATGTTGTCGCTGCTTGGCGAAGAGGATCTACCCCCGCCACTGGAACCCCATAAATCTGTCCTGAGCTAAATTTGCACACTCCTTGATACTGGTAGGGAGTACCCTATATTCGGGTGCTGTGCTGGATAGTCGCGTGCTTGGCCCATGCGCCCCCGACTATCTGACCCCCAAGGTCAAAATCGAGGAGCTTGTGGCGATGGCAAATGGATGGGCACCCGATAGTGCGGTGCAGGACCAGATTGATGCAACGATCATGGACGCGGTTTTCGCCGCCCGATCGCGTCTGCCTTCCGGCGAGGGTAGCACCGACTGCGAGGTGTGCGGCGACGAAATCCCGGCGAAACGCCGCACGGCCATACCCGGCGTAAGAACCTGTGTCGCCTGTCAAAGCGAACGCGATAAGCGCCCGACCTTCACCGGCATCAATCGCCGGGGCAGCAAGGACAGCCAGTTGCGCTAATTGCGCTAGGGGGCGGCCAACCACGTTATTCGAGCGCCGCTTTAGCGGCGCTTGGGATGAAGGGGGCGCCGCCCCCCTCTGGACAAGGGCTGGACCGTCTCCGCGCGGGCGCGCTCCGCTTGGCGATCGGGGCGGTCTCCCCACCCTTCCGCGCCTGCGGCTTGTGCAGGGCGGGCGATCCCCCTCCCCCCCGATCGGCCCCATTTGCCCATTCACCCCCCGCTCTCGGCGAGGGCCAGAAGTCGATGTGAGCCATCGCCTTCGGCTCTATTCCAGAAAGGGACAATAATGGGTGTTACGAGTTTTCCTGCCGGCCTGCCCAATGTCGGCTATTCCATGCAGGCAGCCGCGATAGCGAGCGCGCTTGTCGAACGTGAGAACGCTGCCGACAACCGAGCAAAGCTGCGAGAGTGGCTAGATAGGATTGAAGGCCCCTTCCAACCCCTGTGGATCGACTTGGACGAAGGCCGGCATTTTGCCGAATTTCTGACCAACATGGTACGTGTAGGATCAGGTCTTGAGCCAGGCTCGTGCGAAGATCGTGTGCCGTAGCCGAAGCTCGACCACTCAAGCTGACAACCGCGAGGAGGCCCCTAGCGCCGCCTGCTGTTATCGGCCTCGATCGCGCTCGACCGCTCGCCGGCGTTCGTCTCCCGCCCTCTTGGAAGCGACGGGCGCTCGCCCGCCTCGATCCGATCGCCCAACTCGCCATGCAGCGCCGCCAGCTCGGCCGAAAGCTGCGCCTCGCCGATCGTCCCTTCGCGCTCGCGCTCTGCCTTGGCGAAAAGGTCCAGCGTCGGGGCAAGCTCGGCCTCCGCGAACAGTGCGACGCTTGGGCCAGCGCGCCACACCCGCGCTAGATCCTCCGAACGCGCCTTGCGCGCTTGCGAGGACCGATCTTGCGCTACCGTGCCGTGCGGCAACGCCGGCAACGCATCGCCGCGGCCATCGATCTCCGCGCGGGTGAGTGCCGCGAGCTGATAGCGCAGCACCCGCGCCTCGGGCGTGTCGGTGGGCGATGGTTCATATTGGCGGCTCAAGACATCGACCAGCTCGGCCGTGCCGGCGCTCTTGATCGTGCGCCGCCATTCCACCAGGGCGCGGCCCTCTGCGACATGATCGGGGGGTTGAAGGAGCATGAAGCGTTCGAGCAACGGATCATCCGCCACCTCGACGGGCAGAGGCATCCGGTTGCCCATAGCTGCGGCATAGGCGAACGCGGCAACCTCGGCCGTCTTCGCAAAGCCCGCGCGGTTCACGTCGCGGTCCTCGATCAACCGCCCAAGGATCGTCTCCAACACCGGCACCAAGTCCGTAACGCCCGCCTGACCGGCGTCGATCGTGTCGAGCCGATGGAGAATGTCCTTGTGCGTCGCCTCAATCCGCGCGTTGCTCTTCGCGATCGTGTCGAGCTGGCCCTGCACCATCGTAAGGGCGTCCAGCACAGCCGCCATGATGACGTCGTTGCCTTCCGTGGTCATCGCCGTGGTCCATCCTTATCGCGTGCCCGATCGCGCTCGCGTTGCTCTCGATCCCGCTCCTGGGTCTGTCGCATGATGTCATCCGCCTTGCCAGGCTCCGGCGCCGGAGCCGACCGACTGGCCTCGTCCATCAGCGAGCGCAGACGATCCGATACACCAGAAGGACGCTCGGCATTTGCGCCGCTCTGCGGCTGCTCGCGCGCCGACAAGTCGCTCTTGCCCGCCTCGATCTGCTCGCGCATCGCCTTCGCCCGCGCGAGCGCAGCGGCAACCGGATCTAGCGCCGGGGTCACACCTCCGTCGCGACCAGGCTGAGATGGAGCATCGCGCTCGCCCCTCGCCAATCGATCCGCCCGCACCGAATTGGGTTCCGGCGCCGGCATGGAAGCGACGAATTTCTCAAGGCTCTTGGCGATCGCCTGATCGGCGAGCGAGGGGGACGATGACAGCTCCGCAATCGACCGCTCATAGGCCGTCAACACCGTCGCCCGCTGATTGGCAAGGACAGCGTTCACCGGATCGGGAATGCCTCGGTCGCGGAAGCTCCGCGCGCGTTCGGCACGGCTTTTGTCCACGCGCGGAACCTGCCCCTTCTCCCGCACTTTCTTCGCCGCGATCGGCTCATGCTTCGGGTCGATGCCCCGCGCTCTCGCAGGAGTGGCGTTCGCCTCAATACCTCGATCTCGCAGCTTCGCCGCAAACCGCTGCCGATAGCGAAAGAGGTCATCGCGGCTCGGATGGAAACGGCGGCCATCATGATCGCGGCGCGCGAAAGTGAGGTGAACGTGGGGATGGTCGCGATCGACATGGAGCGACGCCACCCATGATCGGTTCGCAAACTCTTCGCGTGCGAAGTCCAGCGCCGCCTCTCTCAACCGCTCGGGATCGGTGCCCGCAGGCATGGAAAGGATCATGGAAATGGACGTAGCGCCCTTGCGACGCGCATCATCTCCCATCTCCCATTCCTGCCAATCCTGGGCAAGAATTTGCATGTCCTTCCCGTCGTGGAGAATGTCGCCATCACTCGTATAGAGCGGCACTTGCTTCTCCGCTCCATGCCCAAGGCGGCTGATATAAGAAAAGTTTGCGAGGACGTGCCCACCGCCATGTTGACGTCCCGTGATACGGACCATCACCTCTGGCGATCGTCGCGCGGTGCGATCCATCGCCGCGATTGCACGCCCGCTGACGCCCGCATGTGAGCCTGTTCCAAAGGCGTGTTTCGTCTGCGAGCTGGGACGGAACGCCGTCCCCGAATGCGACGATTTCGGAACCATAGCGGCGAGCGCAAAGACAAGTATCGCGTCACCCGACTTCGCACTCTTGCCCTTTCCGCCACCTGATCCCATCCGATACTTCTTGGGAGGCGCATAGACGCCCGCCATGGAATCGAGCGTGCCGGGGGAGAGCCGGAAACTCACTTCCCGGCATCCTTAAATGCCCCGGTCCAATAGCCCACTTCGCCCCCAACATATGAGGACAGCTCTCGCCGCGTTGCGAACAGAAGGGCCTTCAGGTCCGCGCAGGTTTCCAGGAACGGTTCGGCGATCCGGGCCAGGTTAAGCGTGCTCTCCGGCTGATTGGCCGCGTTCATCGCATGGACGGCTTGGTTGATGTTTCGGCCTATCGCCAGCACCTGCTTACGTACCTTACCGATCTCTGTCTGTGTAACCGGCGCGAGACGAAGCATCCCAGCTTTGTCCCAAAGCTGCCATCGTAGCGCTCGCTTGATCCATTCATTGCGGGTGAGACGTAGCGGCGTACCAATCCTGTCAATTGCCTCGATCTCGCTGCGATGGAGGCGCACCGTCACGCGAACCTGATCGTCAGGATGTCCCCGTCCCTCCTCTACGCCGATTGGAAGATCATCGTTCTCGGGAGAAAGCGCTGCCCGCGAAAGGACGTTCGCGATCCACGCACTGCGGGTTTGCCCATTTGCGGAAGCGATGCGGTCGATCTCGGCGATCAGCTCTTCCTTCAAACGCAGACTTACCATCATCCCTACAGCCCCGTGCAGCGGCACCACATCAGCCAATGTATTACATTGGTGCCATGTGGCATATCCTGCCATACCTAAACCTTGCTTCTACCTACCCCTCGAACCTCCATTTCTCAAGCCCAAACCGATAAAGACGTGGAGGAGGAGGTGCCTGTTTTCGGCGCCCTTCCCTCCCCTCGCCACCTCGGCCCACGGCGAGGCTTCATCAATCAAGCTGTGCGCCTTTGGCGCGCGTCATTCGTTTAGTTTTTTGCGACCGAGAGCATAACACACATCTGGCTTTCTCAACCCTCATTCGGCATGATCCGGCCGTCAAATCCTGCCATCGCAATCGGAGTAACCTCATGGCTCGCACATCTTCCAAGCCCGATCTTGCCAGCATCAAGGAGCGTCGTGAAAAGCTCCAAGCCGAGTTGGCCGAACTAGATGCGCAGGAGAAGGCCGCTGAGGCTGCGGCTCGGGATGCTGGCAGGCCCACTCTCATTTCTGCCCTCGACAAGATCAAGATCGCAGCCATGGAAAAGGCGGAGGCAAAAGCCATTGCAACGGCAATCTCGCAGCATGGCGCTAAGGCCGTAGCCGCTCATCTGGCATCATTGACTGCGGCCTAAGATCCATCGGAAGGAACATTCGCGGATGAAGAATCGACGCAAGCCGAAACCCCTCTCCTTCGCCGATCATCTTGGCGATCTGCCCGCAATGCTCACTGACCCGGTGCCTTTTGGCGTCGCACGTCCGCTCCGATCGGACGTGAAGCTATCCGACCTCCTGACTGCGGGCGACATCACCGAAGTCACACCGATGGAATCCGACAGGACGACATGACCCGAGGTTTCGCGGGCATCATATCCGGTTGCGATGGTCTCTTTGTCCGACGATCGCAGCCGTCACCGTTCGCCCCGCCTATTCCCCTCCACGATGGCCCGGAAGTCCTCGATCGACTTCCAATAGGCTTGGTGGCCTTTCTCCTCGGTGTAGGCGATAAACCACTCGATCAGCTCCTCCGGTCCCTTCACATAGACCGTCGCCGTAGGCTGGGCGACGCGCTTCCGGCGAAGCACACCCCTGCCCTGACCGCGATCCGTAAATCCCACCCGCTCGGCTCGGTCCATCGCCTCGCGTTCCCTCATAGGGTCGTTGACGATCGGCCCCTTGGGCATCCCGCCAAGGTCCAGTTTGGCGGGTGCGGCACCCTCCTCCTTTGGTTTCTCGCCGCTCTTGCTGAAACCGAAGTCGGTCATGCGGGATACTCCTCTCGCAGCGCAGCCACGACGGATTGCGCCAACTCGCCAGCGTTCTTGATCGCGTTCTCGACCTGTTGCCCGGAGCCCTTATCCAGCTCGGATAGCAGCAACCCGAACTCGAAAATGTCGCGATAGGCTGCGCGCTCAACGAGCGACGTATCGAGTAATGGCAGCTCGGCCGCGTTGATAGCATCGACGATCCGCTTGGCCGTTTTGGTCGCGATGGCTGCGTTCGTTCGGCTCCTGACAAGGCGGAACGGGATGCTCCTTCGCAGCGCTTCCTCCTCCTCTTTGATCGCCCTGACGGCTTGCGCCGCCAGCTCCGCATCGATCGGAGAAAGATTGAACGGCACGAGGACCATGTGCGACCGCGCCAGCGCCCGCGAGGTCATCTGCGAAGCTGATCCCTCAAGGTCCACGATGACGAACTCGTCTTCGTTCGAAACGCGGTCGATGGTGCTAATCATTTCCGCCTGGGTCGGCCTTGGGATCACGCGATAGGGCAAATCCCTCCCCGCCCTCTCCCGCTTCTGTGCCCACTTTTCGATGATGGCGTTGGGATCAGCGTCAATAACGGTGACGCGCGCCCCGTTTGTCGCGAGCGTGTCAGCAAGGACAAGCGCGAGCGTCGTCTTGCCGGCACCGCCCTTCGGATTGCCTATCGAGATAACCGCCATCTTCGACCCTTCACTAATCGATCAATCCTAAAGCGATCCAATCGAAAGCCATTGGATTTCGACAGTGATTGCGAACGGCAATCTAAAGCCTGTCACAAGGCATGTCCATTGCCTTTCGCCAGCCTTGCGATTTACATTGGATAGCGCAAGCCACTCGCACGCCTTGCGATTGCCTTTCGATTGCTAAATGGAAATCCTTTTAGCAATCGAGCGGGGCGGGCTCTGCCGCCCCGCATCGACCTTAATCCTCGCCGTCATCCTCGGCAGGCTTGCCGTTATAGGCGAGGGTGGCGAAGGCGTCGGCGATCAGGTCCACGCCATAGACCGTCTCGCCCTGACGATCATACTGCGTCTGACGGACCCGGCCCGTGATGTGTACCAAGTCGCCGGAGCCCATCTTCTGAACGCGCTCGATGCCCTTGCCGAAGACGGTGACGCGGTTCCAGTGGGTATCGTCCTGCCACTCACCATTGACCTTGCGGCCATAGTTAGCGGCGACGTTGATATAAGCCACCTTGTCCAGAACCTCGATGCGACCGACGCGACCGATGATGCGAAATTCAGCGATGTTCCTCATAATGCCATTCCTTCATACGTCGTTGCTGACGCACTTTTCCGGGGCGGCACCCCTGACGCGGGCAAGCTGAAAAACGGAGGGTCCGCTTGCGGAAACCGTAGGCGCGCAGCGCCGGTTTTCTGCTTGGGGCGCAGACCGAACCCGCATTAGGCAGGGATAGACGCCCAGGTGCGTCAGACAGCAACGCCGTGAAGGAAGCTCGGCGCTGGAACTCGATCGCCACGCAGACAGGCAGACCCGTCGATTGGGTGGATTAGATGACGACCATCACGCCGCTTTCTTGGCCCTCTCGGTCTGACGGGGAGGGGAGGGGAGGGCTGCCAGCTCGCCTCCCTGTGCGGCCTTGTCCTTGTCGAGCCGTTTATAGATGGCCTGACGGCTTACGCCCAACAGCTTCGCGACAGCCGCTGCGCCCATGTTCGTCGGCTCGGCCATCAAGGTCTTGGCCTGCGTCCATTGCTCGTCGCCGATCAATGCGGGACGGCCGAGTTTCTTGCCTGCGCGGCGCGCCGACTGGAGGCCGGCATTCGTGCGCTCCCGGATCACGTCCCGCTCGAACTGAGCGAAGGCACCAACCATATGGAAGAAGAGACGCCCTGCCGGCGTCACCGTCTCGATCTGCTCTGTGAGCGATCGAAACCCTACGTCCAGCCCCGCAAGCAATTCCAGCTCACCAATCAGAGCGGGGAGGGACCGACCAAGGCGGTCCAGTCGCCACACCATGATCTCGTCACCGGCACGCACCTGGCGCAACATATCTCCGTATGCGGGTTTAAGGACCATCGACCCGCTGATGCCCTTGTCCTCAAAGATGGCCTCCGCACCCGCCGCGCGGAGCGCGTCGATCTGTAGGGCTAGGTTCTGTTCGCCAGTGCTGACACGGGCATATCCGAGTTTCATAATCGGCCCTTTGTGATATACTCGCTTTGTTCTGATCGGCGTCGGAATCGCTGTCAACCAAATGTGCAATTTTTTGTATTTAGTTGACAGCCGCAAATTCGCCAGTTTTTGTGCGCTGCACAATCCCTGAAAATGCTGGAGATTCTTTTTAGCGCAGGGTTCGTGGTTGTCAGTCAACTAAACCACCGTTTTGTTGACATCATGTCGCCCTTGCAAGCAGCCGTCTTTGCCACCTTGAGGGAGGGCCATCCGGGAGACGCTCGGCTCTTCGGATTGAAAGAAGCCACAATGAGCATAGACTATCTAGGGTATGGTGCGGACGGCATGGTTTGGAGCAATATCCTATGGTGAGGGCGGACAAGACCAAAGCAGTCAGAATCATCGACCACTTCGTACTCGGCGGGTTCCTTGTCTGCGAGAATCCGTTCAGCGCCGCGCACCAGCTCCAGCTCCGCGTCCGTTTCAACGCCTTGGACAGCCGCGTATCTCAGGCGTGGTCGCGTACTGTTATGGCAATGCCTGGCGCCATTATAGCGGCATTGGCAGCGGGACCAATCTATCGGGGGGTGGGCCTTCCGCATGATGCGATTTTGCCGATGGTGCGGCTCGCGGCCTCTTTCCCATTTCTCGTCCTTGCCTTCGGCATCGCGATCGGCGTGCCGGCCTATTGGAAGCGCCGTGGTTTGCAGCAGGAAGCCGCCCGCCTAGAGATGCGGAAACGCTCTCGGAATTGAGAGGAAAGCACATGCCAAGCCTGCATCGTCCGATCGACGATCGCGATCTTTCCAATTACCCCCTCAAGCGGATCGTGATCGAGCTGCAGGCGCCCAAGACTGCAACGGTGAACGACATGCTGCAAGATCTGGATGAGATCGCGGACCGGCTCCGAAATGGGGAGACCGATTTCGCCGCGGAGGCGCTGTTCGGCTACCGGGTCGCTGTGGGGGAGGGCGTGGCGGCTCTCTTCCATGAAAGCGCGGGTAGCAGCGAAGCCGCATCGTCCTCTTGAGTATGCACAGCGCTCAATCCCGCTCCGACATCATTCTTCGCTACGCGCAGTCCATGACTGCTTGCTTCGGAGCCCGCGCCGGTGAGGTGGCGGCCTTACAGCGCGACCAAGCCCAGGCCATTGATCCTCAAGCTCAGCGAACATGGGCGGCGATCTGCGTTGCATTGGGGCAGGGTCCAATGCTCAGGGTTGCAGACTAGCTTACAATCAATCCGACGCCTGCTAGAAGGCGGCCATGCCCAAAGACCGGACCAAATGGCGCGCCGATCGCGGATCGCGCGCACTCAAGCGCATCGCTGAAATCGAGACCTCGATCACGGTGCTCACCGATGACGATCTGCTGGACCTCGCCGACATATTTTCGGGCGGCGATAGCGCGATCGGTGAGATCGCCGCCTTGGAAATGGCGAAGCGCAATATCAGCCTTGGATAAATGGTCGCCAACTTCAACAGGCTGGACGATCTCCGCCTAGCATCCATGAACGTGAAAGCGGAGTGTGGGAATTGCGGCCATGTCGGCATTGTCGATGGGCCGAAACTTTGGCGATGGTTCGCCATTCATCGTTGGGATGCGACGATGACCAAAGTCGCCGATCACATGCGTTGCAGCGTCTGCCGGCGTCACCCGACCATGCTGACGCCTACCGAAACGTCCCCGTCGATGGACTTCGGCCCGTGCAGCGAGGCCGAATGGAAAGCGGTCGTGGCGCGCCTGCGGAGGTAAAGGAAAGCGACGCGATTGTGGAAAAGCGACGAACCGCCAACAAGGCGTGTTCCCAATATGTTCCTATGCGCGTTATGAGGGAGCAAGAGACAGGGATTCTGAACATGATGCTGCCGACCGCGCAGCCGGTCCCGCTCGCCGATATGGCGCCGGGGCTCCGGCTTAGGCCGATCGGCGTTGCGGGAGCTGGCTTTCCAAGTCCCGCCCAGGATTGGGAAGAGGACGCCATCAACCTGGCCGAACTGCTGAGGCTCAACCGGGCCGGCAGTTTTGTCTTCCGTATCGACGGGTCCAGCATGGTCGATGCCGGCATCGCGGATCGCGACGTGGTTGTGGTCGATCGCGATGTGACCCCGCGAAGCGGGGACATCGTGATTGCGATCGTCGCGGGCGGATTCGTCTGCCGCCAGCTCGTCTATCGAGGCCGCGTGCCGTATCTGGAGGCACGCAACAGCCGCCAGAGCTACCCGGAACAGATGGCGGACGATCAGACGGAGATATGGGGCGTGGTGCGCGCCGGTGTCCGCGACTACCAGCGGTAGGCGCGGCCGATGACCTACGCGATCGTCGATATCGCAAACTTCTACGTCAGCTCTGAAAGGGTATTCGATCCCAGGCTGCGCCGTGTGCCGGTCGTCGTCCTGTCCAACAACGACGGCTGCGCGATAGCGCGGAGCGAGGAGGCCAAGGCCCTCCATATCAAGATGGGCGAGCCGTTTTTCAAAATCCGCGACATCATCAAGCGACACGGAATCGAGGTCCGATCATCCAACTACGAACTCTATGCCGACATGAACCGTCGCTTCAACGCGGTGATCGCGGAGCATAGCGACATCGTGGAGATCTACTCGATCGACGAAAGCTTCTACCGTCTCCCCGTCCTGCCGAATGGGTTGGGTGACGTGGCTGCGGCGCACAGGTTGCGCGAGGCCATCGCCCGCACCACAGGGCTTCCCACCCGCATCGGGCTCGGCCCGACGCGGGCCTTGTCCAAGGTCGCGAACGCGCTCGCCAAGGCCACGGAAAAGGTGTGGGGCGGTGTCGTGGATCTCCATGACAAGGAGCTACGCGCGCGCCTCTTCGCCGAGTGGCCGGTCCATGAGGTCTGGGGCGTCGCAAAAGCGCTTTCCGTTCGCCTTCATCCCCTTGGGGTCCGCACAGCGGCCGATCTGGCGGCTCTTCCTCCGGCCGTCGCGCGCGATGTCGGCACGGTCGTTCTGGAACGCCTCGTGCGCGAACTGAACGGTATCGAGTGCGACGATTTCAAGCCCGAGCCGGAGGCGAGCAAGGCGACGGCCGTCACGCGCCAGTTTGGCGCGCCTGTCACCGATCTCGCCGAGCTGCGCGAGGCAATGGTGCGGCGCGCGGTGCGCGCGGCCGAGAAGATACGGCACCAGGCCCTCATGGCGACGCGCCTGATCGTATTCGCCCACGGCTCGCGCTACCGACCCAACCCGCCATCTGCGAGCCGTCAGACGCGCTTGTCGCCGCCCAGCAACGATCCGCGCATCATCGCCGGACTCGCCGGCAAGATGATGGAGGCAATGTATCAGCCGGGGGGTGTCTATACGAAGTGCGGCGTGCTGCTGGAGGAGCTGGTGCCGGAAGGCGCGGGGCAAGGCGATCTTTTCGCCGTCGCCGATCCTCGCGCGCCCGCCCTGCTTGCGGCGATGGATGGCCTCAATGATCGCTATGGGCGCGGCACGGTCCAGCTCGCTGCGCAAGGCTTTGGCGCGCGAGGATTCGATACCAAGCGCAGCCATAAGAGCCCGTCGTGGACGACGGACATCAATCAGATACCGATAGCGAGGTAACGTCGCGATGGGGATAAGCAAAATGGAGGATTAGGCTCCACTCGATTCCTGCTCTGGCTGATATTCCCCCAAAATGACTTCCTGTTCATCGGGCCTCTGCGGCTGCCGAACCATGATGATTTTCCCGTCCCGACAGGAAGGGATCGGCTGTTCCCGCTGCCGGACCCAGTTGGCCTGCTTTTCCTCTGCCAAGGCACATGCTTCGTCATAGGAGTCGGCGACGCCAAGGGCGGAGCTTCTGTCATGCGCTCCGCCATTGAGGCAACGCACGTCGATGCGACCGTCAGGGCGGGTCCGGCCAAAGGGATGGTCCCACCACGCATCCAGTTCTGCCTTGCTGCGCTGGTCGTTGGATGTCTCGTCAAAGCCCGCCCGCAAAGCCGGATCGAGCGGGATTCTGTTTGGCATCTTAGTCGCCTTTACGATGGTTCGACGTCGTTTTGTCTCGGTCCTGGTGGCCTGTCCTCTTCTACCCACGCGAAGCGAGTGAGGGGAGAGGGCAAAAGACTACCTGCGGAACAACGTGGAGGGAAGGCCGGGGATACCGCCCGATCGCCAAGGGAGGCAGCGGAACGCGGCCGAGACGGTCCAGCCCCTGCACAGAGGGAGCGACGACCCCTTGTTGCCGGCGACGCCAAAGCGGCGCTCGATCATCGCGGCTGAAGGCCGGACAGCTCGACCAGCGCGGGCCTGGTCGTAGCGTAGCGCAGCGAAGACCAAGCCCGCGCTCGCGGCACCGGCCACGGGGCCGATCTCGATCAGCGCCGCGATCCGCGCAGCGGATCTCGCGTCATTATGGACGCCCATAGCGGGCCTATGTAGAAATGCGGGAATGGCGATCGAACCGCTCTTCCCGCGCTGGGCGCGATCCATCGGCGCCCTCATCGGCTCCAACGCGCTCGCGCGCTCGCAATGCTGTGCCTGCGGGATTCAACAGCGTGTTGATCTGGAAGCCATGGCCGCGAAATTCGGCGGCACCGCAAGCCTAATCGGCCGTGTGGATCGGTGCAGCATCGTCGCTTGCTCCGGGAGCGTGTTCTATATGGCGGCCCGGACCTATGGCCGCGCATGGATCATGCTTGGACAGGCGAGCGAGTGCGAGGAACGGGCGCCAGCTCGCGACGCGCGCGCTCTCGTGCCGCTTGCACAAGCCGGTGCTGATCGGTCCCGGTAGCCGCCTTCAGAGGCTATCTCTCGATATCGTCTCGGCCGTTAGGCCGCATAGGGATGATCGACGGGGAAGGGGCGGAGCGTTGTTGGGCCAGCTCGCGGCCGATGCCGTCGGCGAGCGCAGCAAGGCGATCGAGAGCCGGGGCGCCGGGATCGTGCCGTATCGTGATGTAGCCGCTCTCGATCTGCCCTAGCCGCTCGGAGAGGGCCGCCATATTACCTTCCCGCGCGATCCACTCGCGCCGCTCTATGGCCTGCTGCTCGGTCGCCGCCGGGGCCTTCTGACGCAACACGGCAAGCCTCGCCTCCTCCGCGTTGCGCGCGGCCTGGTTCGCGGCGATCGGCGCGACCGCGCCGATCTCGCGCGCCGCGTCCAGCACCGTCATGCGCCGGTCGTAAGGCTCCTGATCGCGGCCCCGCTCCAAGGACTTGCGAATGATCTCCTGCAAGGGATCATGATGCCGGTAGGTGTGAAGCTGCTGAAGCATCAACACGCCCGCCCGATATTCCTCGGGCGTCTCCAAGCTCAACACCTTCTCTTCGGTGAGGTCGGGATAGCGGAGATTCATAACCGCCACGTCGCGCGCGACATAAAGGTCATCGCGCGACTTGGCGCTGACGTTGGTGGTGCCCCAATCCAGTTCGTGCCCGTTCTCGCGAGCGAGCTGTTCGGTGAAGCTGCGAAGGGTGCGGCTATTCCCTTCGCGGAAGGGGTGGAGATAATCGAGCCGCGCATAGGTCTGCGCCATGGCCTCGGACATCTCCAGCGTGTCGAGGCCGGATAGCGCCTTGCCGCCCTGCAGGGCGGCAAGCGTCGGGCCTAGATGCTGATCCGTCTCGGATCGCAGCGCATACGGCACAACGATGCGGGCGCTGCTCGCTTCTAGCGCGCGCTGCTTGAAGTGGCCCGGTGCATCGGGCCGAAACTCGCCGGGGCCGTGGTGCGGCAAATCCTGAAAGATGCGGCGATGAACCTCGCGCAGATGGTCAACGTCAAACTCGCCCCGAACCGGGTCCAGGGCGAGTTCAACAATGCGCGCATAAGTGCGCGCGGCTTCGTTTTGTTCAACCAAGGCGAGCGGTGTCGGATGCTCCAACCGCGCTGACAAACTCCTCCGTGGTCAGCTCGCCGGCGATGAAACGGGCGTTGATCCGCTCGATCTCATCGGTGAGGATTCCGCCCTCGTAGCGGACGCTGCCACGGGCGAAGCTGACCGCCTTTTCGCGGCGCGCCCGCTCGGCCGCGCTGATGGCGGGACGCGGTGCGGGGAAGGGCGTGTTCGCGTTCATGGCTCGATCCTTTCAACAATCGGGCTGGCACAACGGTCTAGCGGAAATGGGTGAAAAAGGCAAGAAAATCGGCCAATTTGGTCCCGATTTTCGCGGCTTAAGAGGCGACCAAATCGGGGGCGCCGAGCGGATTCGGCCTGCCTATTCGATAGGCTCCAAGTCGCGAATTTCGATAAACACCACCTTTTCGCTGCGTTCGCCTCTTACGGGATCGAGGAAGACATAGGTGTGATCGTCAAAGATCACGCTGCACAGGCGCCAAATGACGCCCTCGCGGCCGAGAACGCGCCGCTCGATGCTGCCATCGACCGACCGCATGGAGTCCTTGACCCGCACGCGCTGCCCGACGCGAAGCCAGTTCGCGGCCGAACGCAAAAGCTTCTCCTTCTCCATGGGCGATAGTGGCTGGCGATCGCCCGGAGGACCAAAGGTTGCAAGCGGATTGCCCTTGATCCGCTCCAGCTTCGCGGCGAGCGTTTCGCGGGGCGGCATCGTAAAGGCGGGACGGCGAGGAAGACGGTGATAGTGGGTGATCGACGGTCCATCGAATAGGTCGGGCTGTACCCCCATCGTCCGCTTGCGAGCCATGTCCTCCCGATATTGGCGACGCCAGATATCATCCTTCGTGGCCGGTGCCGGAGCGACCGCCTCGCGCTCGATCTCAACGATCTCGGCCGCTTCATCGGTGGAGAGTTCCGCCATTGCCGCGTCATCCTCGGCGCTGCCGCGCTCGGGGAGCCGGGTGAGACCCTGCGCGAGCATCACGGCATGAGCCGCGCGCGCGATCTCTTCGATCTCCGCTTCCCGGTGTTTCGATGGAAAACCCACGTCCATCGCAATCGACCAGGCAGAGGTCATGGTGCGATGGTGGGAGGTCAGCTCCTCCCCGGCGCGATTATGGCGGGTCGATGTGTATTCGCAGCGCCACTTGTCGGCTCCCGGCTCTCGGACATAGCGCCCGACGCGCGCGCCGATGGGCAAGGACCGGAGTGCTGGAAAGACGGCCTGCGCCCGCTCGACGGGCAAAAGGGCATCAAGCGCCGCGCGGAATTGCTGGAAGTCGAAGGCGCTCATCTGCCTGTCCTATGGTGACGGGGAGGAGGTGGGCGGCGCTGGGCCGCCCCCCTCGATCACGCTGCGGCGCGCTGGGCCTCGTCCGCGTCCATGGCGGCGAGGATGAAATTGCTGGCGGCCTGTGCTGCGGTCGCGGCCTGAAAGATCGCCCGTTTGTCGTGCCGAAGGGCGCTCAA
>Ga0302136_1000080_pt1 | contig 51509 bp, 53 predicted proteins | sample CBN3_20m_MG_FD_203116 | JGI IMG/M metagenome (GOLD analysis project Ga0302136, IMG submission 203116) | Marine microbial communities from Western Arctic Ocean, Canada - CBN3_20m | ecosystem: Environmental > Aquatic > Marine > Oceanic | place: Canada: Western Arctic Ocean | collected 2017-09-15
GATGTTTCCATCGACAAGTCGATTCCGGCATAGTGCTTCATGGCTGTTTCCTTCCTTCAGGTCCGACAACCAGAAGGTGCGCCACTCAGCCGGCCCGGGGAAGCAGCCACAAATTACACGATGACTCAATTGGAGCCAGAGGGCGAGTGCGGTTGCGATCGCAACGCCTGACAGGAAGGTGGCGAAGAGTTTGTCATAGCGGATGGCGACGCGGCGGAAGTCTTTGAGACGGCAGAAGGTGTTCTCGATCAGGTGGCGGTCGCGGTATCTGTCCTTGTCGTAGCGGATTGTGCGTTTGCGCTGGGCACGCCGATCGCCGCCGATTTCCTCGTTCTGCAGCAACCAGCGTTCTGGGCAGGTTGCTCTTCGATCCCATGATGCGGACCCCGTCGTTGCCGGCTTCGACACGCTAGGCGAGCGCGCGCAGGTGATCCCGTCGATAGCCGCCCCGGTCGACGCGCATCTGCTCATGCGGCCCGTGACAGGCGCCAGACCTCTCCGGCGTGATCGTCCGCTCGTCTGTGCTCTCCAGCATCGCCTGCGCCTGGTCGGCGTCGAGGCGCGACTGATCGCGGATGATCTTGAGGCTGGCGATATGCTCCTTCAGCGCTGCACACTTTTTGGCGCATCATGCGTATGGTCAGGAGCGTTACAGTCGCGATTTGATCGCCACGATATCATGAGGTGCAAGCAGAATGACGGCCTTGCATTGGTCGACACGATGATCTTCAGCCGCGCTGCGAACCGAGGGGCGCGATATCGCCAACCGCGTCCAGGCGGGCGATCTGGATACGGCGCTGCGCATCGGCATTCCCAGGGACGCCTTTCCCGAACAGCGCGGCCAGCCACTGGACGATTTCGCCGTGGAGAAGGTGCGCCCACTGGCGGAAAAGGCCGCGCTGGTCCCAGCCGTCAACGCCGCCCGGGCGATGTACGGCGTGCTGACGGCCATCGTCGTGATCGCCGTGTTGTAGGTATGGCGCACCCCTATCGAGTGATCCGAAGCGGTCCGGCGATCTGGAGAAGCGCTTGCGGATCGCCCAATACACGACTGTGTCCCGCGCCCCATTTGAAATCGGATACGCTGCCCGTCCGTGGTAAAGACGCGCAGCGTATCTGAGTGAATATGGGATAATCCCGATTATTTGGGGAAATGAATCCCGCAGAGCTTGTTGCCGTCGGGATCGCGGACATAGGCCAGTTCGATGGTGCCCATCGACGCCGTGTGACGCGGGCCGGGCGGGGCTTCGATCGAGGTGCCGCCATTGGCGACCGCGATATCGTGGAACTGCTTCACCTGCTCCGGCGAGTTGCACGCAAAGGCGACGGTGCTGCCGTTCGCCACGGTCGCCGGTTCGTCGTTGATCGGCTGGCTGACGATGAAGTTGGTCCCGTTGCCATTATTGTAGATGAGCCGGGTATGGCCGCTGTCGGCAATGTTTAGCGTCGCTTCTCCCACGCCCAGGGTGCCAAGCACCGTGTCATAGAAGCGCTTTGATCGTTCAATGTCGTTCGATCCAACCATCGTGTGAAACAGCACTTCATTCTCTCCTGCACAGGGTATTTTTGAAACGCATACGAACCGCATCCGGGTCATCCGGTTGCTACGAGCGGTTATCCAGTTCCGGCACGCCGCTGCTGCGGTCGGTATAGGCGGCGAGGAAGGTCGGGCGGCGCTGCCACCGTCGCCAGAACGCATCGATACGTTCGTAGCGTTCGTCGAGCGGCATCGCGTTCACCTCGAACTTGAAAGAGGCGATCGTGGTCGCCAGCGTGATGTTCGAGAAAGTAGGCTCCGCAGGGCCGAATAGCCAGCCGCGACCATCGGCCAGATGCCGGCCGATCAGCGCGCTATGCGCCAGCGCTTCCTTGCGGCAATGCTCGCCCCAGGCCGGGTTCGAAGTCAATTCGAGCTTAGGACCGAGCCCCTGGTGCAAGACATGAAACACCGTTGTGATGCGGTATAGGATATGCACCCAGATGCGGTTCTCCCACATGGCGTCCAGCCCTTACTCCTCGGCCGTCTCGCCCATGATCCGGCGCCCGGCAAATGCCTAGTCAAGATAGCGCACGACCGCAGCGGTCTCCGAGATGCAGCTGCCCTCCGCCAGTTCGAGCGTCGGTGTTTCGCCCCAAGGATTCATCTTGAGTTGCTTCCACTGCCGCTGCTCGCCCACCGGCGACATGTCGTAGACCTGCTCCTCGAAGCGGTCGGCGATGCCTTCATCGTGCCGGAAGATGTGCGGGCGCTGGGGATTGCTGCCTTGACCGGCTGGTCGCTGCCGGCGCCGGGAAAAGCGCCTGCCTGATTTGTGCTTCTGCGGATTTGTCGTGCTAGAGCCCCGCATATGTCGAAATCGCACATGCACGCCGGAACCGTCACTGTCGATGGAGTGGCCTATGATTGGCACCTTCACAGCGAACCTCATCAGTCGGATGACGAGGGGTGGAAGGGCATGACGATTTCGCTCCTTCAGCAGGATGCCAAGCGCGAAGCGCTCGTCGAATTCCCGGCGCCCAAGCGGCTGTTGAAAGGACTGCCGCGCGGTCGGCTCCAACTCGACGACGCGACGATCACGCGATGCGTGCGCTCCGCCGTGTCGGCCGGCTGGGATCCGATGTCCCGCGGCAAGCCGGTGGTATTCATGGTCGACGCCGAAGGCAATTGAGCCGCCTTAACGCGGGTGCCGAAAAGACCGGCACGGACATGTCGGACCTAAGGCGGATCACCTGTCGCCTCACCGTGGCGTCCATGGTCGCACTCGGGTTCGAGACGGACGTTCGATCTGTGCCGGATGGCGGCCGCCGACGGCTATGAGAAATGTCGAAATAAGCTGTGTGCGTCCGAATATGGTCGAATTGAAGGAACGACTTCGCGCGCAGAGATGCGAATGTTACCAGGACGCTCAACGGGAGGACAATATGGCGAAGATCGCAGGTTCCGGCGAGTACGTTATCGATCAGGTGCAGCAGATCGTTCGGAGGCATGTTCCCGGTGCGAATTGTGCGTTGCTGGACTATGGCAAGCGGGTCGGATGTGGTGAACTGGACGACAACGGCAAGCTTCACGAACTGCGGTGGTTGCGCCGCGAACTGGACGACGACCAAGTCGCCAAGGATGCCGAGCGTATGGCGCGCCTGATCGCAGACGCCAACCGGGAGATTCTGACGGACTGCTAGGCGGCATGGATAGAATGGGGGGCTGGTTCGTAGGGGCGTCGACAACTGCCACGCTTTGAAACAGAGCTGTGATGGCGCTCCTTTTGCCGCGTTCATCTGCTGGGCCAAGTGTTTCCGGGGCCTGACCCTTTGCCTCAAGCCTCGGTGGGCGGTCCCGGAGCAAATATAGCACCTGCGTCCGGGCCGTGCGTCGATCATCAGCGCAGGATGATATCGGCACCATGCTTGTGCGCCCGGATTTCATCCTCGGTCAGGCCATTGATCTCGTGCGGGAAGATGAGCCAGTCATTGGTTTCGTGGACGAAGAAGTCCGGCTTGAGGTCGGTCACGTTGCGCGACGGTTTGTAATAGACGGTCGCGACCTTCACTTCGTCCGGGATATTGTTTCGGCATCGCTGCTTCAATTCCTTCAGCAAGGCGCGGATCGAACGCCCGGAATCGAAGACATCGTCGATCAGGAGCAGGCGGTCCTCAGGATTGAGGACGTCCACCAGATGGCCCAGGCCGTAAATGCGGACCTGCGGTTCCTGCTGGTCGATGCCGGTATAGGAGGCGGTGCGGATCGCGATATGATCGCTCTGCAGCCCGCGATATTCGAGCAGTTCCTGAACCGCGATGCCGACCGGCGCGCCGCCGCGCCAGATGCCGACGATATGGGTCGGGCGAAAGCCGGAATCGAAGACCAGATTGGCCAGACGGAACGAATCCTCCAGCAGGCGATCGGCGGACAGATAGATTTTGGTGGTCACGAATGGTCCATCATCGTTGCGGAGCGGGGCATCAAGCCATGAATGCCCAGAATAGCCCAATTGTTTTGACGCCCTCCTGCCGAGAGAGCAACCATGCGTCGTTGCTGACTCCGAATGACCGACTGCTTTCGGGAAGCCCCGGGAGCAGGTCGAGAATCGCCTGCGGTCATTGCCGATTATCTTTCGAACAGAGCCATGTCGGCTATGTTCAGGTCGACGCTATTGGGCCCGTGGGGGACTGAACAGTGGGGAGGCCGATGCGTATCAAGGGGTTTGATCTCAGCGTCGGCTATTTCGGGCTTCAGATCGCTTTCGGTATCCAAAGTGCCAGCTTGAGCCGAGTGTTTCAAGGGCTGGGGGCCTCTGTCGATCAGCTCGCGATCCTTTGGCTGGCAGGACCGGTGACGGGGCTGCTGGTGCAGCCCGTGGTGGGGGTGCTCAGCGATCGGCATGACAGCCGGTTAGGACGGCGGCGGCCCTATATCCTGGTGTCCGCCCTGATGGTGATCGCGGCGCTGGCGGTCTTGCCTCTGGCGGCAACGTTAATCGCGGCGGTGGCGGCGGTCTGGGTGCTGGAGGCGGCGATGAATGCGCTCCATGCGCCCTATCGTGCGCTGGTCGCGGATACCTTGCCGCCGGCGGACCAGGCGAGCGGCTATGCCATGCAGACCGTCTTTATCGGGCTCGGCGCCTTGGCGGGGGCCTGCGCGCCGATCCTGCTGGCCTGGGGAGGCTGGTCGAACGTCGCGCAGCCGGGGCAGACCGCACCCTCTATCAGGGTCGCGTTCCTGGCGGCGGCGATCGCGGTGGCGATGTCGGTCGGCTGGACCGTGGCACGCGTGCGCGAACCTCGTTTGCCAGAGGTGCAGGGCAGGGCAAGCGGCGATGCGCCCCTTCGCTGGGATGAGGTGGTCACATTGTGGCGGGCGCTGCGTCCGGTGGCTGCCATCCAGTTCCTGAGCTGGTTCGGCCTGTATCTCCTCTGGGTTTATGCGACGCCGGTGATCGCAGCCCGGCTCTATGGCGCGATGTCGCCGTTCGATGGGGCCTATGCGCGGGGAGCCGATTTCGTCGGAGTGTTGTTCGGCACCTATAATGGCGTTGCGGGGCTGTTCGCTTTTCTGCTGCCGGGCTTGTTCCGCCGTTTTGGCGTTACGCGCGTCCATGCGGCGGCATTGGCGATGGGCGCATTCGGGCTGAGCGGCTTGGCCCTGATCGCGCATCCTGTCGGGCTAATCGGCTGTGCGGTGCTGATCGGCATCGCCTATTCATCCATCCTGAGCGCGCCCTTCGTCTTGGCCGGGCGGACGGTATCCAGCGCGACTGCGGGTATGTTCATCGGCGTCATGAACATCTTCATCGTCGTGCCGCAACTGGTCGCGGGGCTGGGCATGGGCTGGGTCATCGCGCATGGGCTGGGCGGGAGCGCCTGGCCTGTCCTGCCGTTGGCGGGTGCGTTGATGGCGACGGGCGCCGTCTTGAGCTTGTGTCTGTCCGGCATGGACGAGGGCGTTGCACTGACGTAGTGCAAGAAAATGCAAATATGGATTCAGTCATGGCACGGGTGAAGCGCGGCGGGCCGACGCTGGGCGGGATCGCAGCGGAAACCGGGGTTTCGGTCGCCACCGTATCGCGCGTGCTGACCGGGCATAGCGCGATCAGCGAGGAGACACGTGAGCGGGTGCTGAGCACCGCCGACCGGCTCGGCTATGTCCATGTGCCGCAGCGGGTGCGCCGCGCGGCTCCGTCGCTATCCGAACAGATCTGCCTCGTCGTACCTGTCGCGACCGCGCATGGCAGCCAGCTTGCCAATCCATTCGAACTGGCGCTGATCGGCGGTGTCGGGACTGCGCTGCGCGAGCGGCGGCGCGACGTGTCGGTCGTGTGGCAGACGCCCTATGACGACGCGACGCTGGCGCAGTTCCTGGACCAGAGCGCCTATGCGGGCACGATCTTTCTCGGCCAGTCGCAATTCCATGAGACGCTCAATCGCTATGCGGCCATGGGCAAGCCATTGGTCGCTTGGGGTGTCGAAGTGGCGGGGCAAAGCTATTGCTCGATCGGCAGCGACAATTACGAGGGCGGCTTTCAGGCCACCGCCCATTTGCTGCGCAAGGGGCGGCGACGCATCGCCTTTATCGGGGCGATGCCGCCCATCGTTGCCGCGCGCACGCCCTTTTCACAGATCGCGATCCGGCTGGACGGGTATCGCGCGGCGCTGGCCGCCCATGATTTGGCATTCGATCCCGCCATGATCCAGACCCCGGCCGCCGGACGGTTCGAGGGAGGCGAGGCGGTCGACAATCTGCTGGAGCGTGGCATCGCCTTCGATGCGATCGTCGCGGCGTCCGACTTGGTGGCGCTGGGGGCGATCCAGACACTCCGCCAGCGGGGGCTGCGCGTGCCGGAGGATGTCGCCGTGATCGGCTATGACGATATCGATGCGGCGGCGCTGTCGACTCCCGGGCTCACCACCATTCGGCAGGATGTCATCAAGGCCGGCAATCTGCTGGTGTCCAAGCTGTTGCGCATCATCGACGGTCATCGCGCGCGGTCGGAGCGGTTGCCGACCAACCTGGTGATTCGCGAATCCTGCGGGCGCTGATGATGCTAATATCGTGCAAAATAATGACGTGGGCTGGCATTAAGTCCCGATAAAAGAAGGTATGTGATCGCTTAAGGAAAGCAAAGTCATGTAAATTGCAATCGATTGCTAATAATCGTTGCATAATTTTGCGGATCGGATCACCCTTCCTCCATCATTGAACCGCCCAGCAGAGGCGTTTTCGGAGGGGATTTTCATGCGTGCATGTCGCTTGGCGTTGATGGCTTCGGTTGCGTGGGCGGTGCCGCTGGTGCCGGCACTGGCTCAGTCGGCTTCGTCTGCCGCATCGCCTCCCGTGGCCGAGGCGCCTGCCGCGACTGACACGGCGCAGGACAACGACCTGGGCCTGAATGAAATCATCGTCACGGGCACCCGCACCGGCACCCGCAAGTTCGAGACGTCCTACGCCATCACCACCATCGACCCGCAGGCGATCGCGCAGAAGGCACCGCTGGGCATCGCCGATCTGATCGCCTCGACGCCCGGCATCTATGTCGAAAGCTCGGGCGGCGAGGTCGGCAACAATGTCTATTCGCGTGGCCTTCCAGCGGACAATTACCGCTATCTCCCGCTGCTGGAAGACGGGCTGCCGGTTTGGGAAGAGGGGGCAGGGGCCTTCACCAATGCCGATGAGTTCTTCCGCGTGGACGGTACGGTCGACTCGCTTCAGATCGTCCGTGGCGGCTCGGCCTCGATCACCGCGTCCAACGCGCCCGGCGGGGTCGTCAACGTGCTGACCAAGCGGCCGACCCGCACGCTGCAAGGCATGGTGAAGGGCGAAGTCGGCGACTGGGACCATTATCGGCTCGACGCCAATGTCTCGGGGCCGCTGAACGATCGGCTATCCTTCGCGATCGGCGGTTTCTACCGCGAGGATAACGGGCTTCGCAATCCAGGCTTCACCGGCAATCAGGGCGGGCAGTTTCGCGTCGGCCTGCAATATGACTTCGCCGATAGCGGGTCGCTGTTCGTCAGCTATCGCAAGCTGGACGACAAGAACATCTTCTACACCGCCATCCCGCTCGCCAGCCCCAGCCAGGGGCTGCAGGGGCTGGATGCGGGCAACGGGACGCTGGTCAACACCGCCTTTGCGCGGCTGACCGTGCCTGACGGGAGCGGCGCCTTCAACAAGCGGGTCGACCTGACCCAGGGTATTCACACCGACACCGATACCTTCACCGCGATCTTCAACAAGCCGCTCGGTGACGGTTGGGAGGTCAATGACCGCGCGCGCTATACGACCGGCATGGTGGACTTCAACGGGCTGTTCAGCTCCGGTATCGCGACCAGCCAGGGCTTTCTGGCCAATGCGCTGACCCGGTTGCGCGCGGCGCGGCCCGATACCGTGTCGGCGGTCTATCGCGATGCCAGCAACGGCCAGACGGTCGCCGCCTCCGCGCTGGGCAATCAGCTCGCGCTGACCCAGAGCATCTTCAACACGGTCGTCGATGTCGAGAATGTCATCAACGACCTGAGCGTCACGAAGAGGTTCGACACGGGCCTGGGCCGCCACACCCTGACCGGCGGCTATTATTTCAGCCATTTCAACCAGACGCAGAACTGGAACTGGAACGACATTCTTGTCGAGGCGATCAACCGCCCGCGCTATTTCGACGTGATCGGGCTGAACGCGGCCGGGCAGCAGACGGTCGCGCTGACCAAGAACGGCCTGCTCAACCTGCACAGCAATTTGCAGCGTTTTCAGGATAATGTGACGATCAACGCGCTCTACCTGACCGATGCGTGGCAGGTGACGAATGCGCTGCGCATCGACCTGGGCGCGCGCTATCATCATGTGTCGAAGAAGGGCACGATCGCGCAGACGACCGGCGCCAATCTAGGCGACGCGACGACGATCGCCGACGACAATGTGCTGGTCTTCACCGGTGCGAACACACCCTATCGCTTCAAGACCGGGCAATGGGCCTTTTCGGCGGGCGCCAATTACGAGTTCAGCAAGCAGGTCGCCGCCTTTGCCCGCTATAGCCGCAGCTTCCGCGTGACGCCGGAGTTCGTCCAGTGGTTCGGCGGCGTGCCGGTGGAGAACCGTATCGACCTGGTCGAGGGCGGCGTGAAATATTCGACGCGACCCTTCTCGGCCTTCGTCACGTTGTTCTACAATAAATTCCCCAACATCGCCTTCCAGACGATCGTCGCAGGCCCCAATGGACAGGCGCAGACGATCAACCAGACGGCTGCGGCGGAGTCGAAAGGCGTCGAGGTGGAACTGTCGCTGCGCCCGGTCGATTTCTTCGAACTCGCGGCGAGCGGAAATTACCAGCATATCGCCTATACCAGCTTCGCCGGACAGGATGCGAGCGGGCCGTTCGACTTCAGCGGAAACCAGATCGTCCGCCAGCCGCAGGTGCAATTCTCGATCCGCCCGACCCTGCATCTGCTGGGCGACCGGGTGAACCTGTTCGGAGAGGCCGCCTATACCGGCAAACGCTATGTCGACGTGGCGAACACCATCGTCCTGCCGCATTATACCGAGGTGCGGCTGGGCGCGAACTGGAAGGTCACGGATGCGCTCCAGGCGCAGGTCGTCGCGACGAACCTGTTCAACGAGGTCGGTCTGACCGAGGGCAATCCGCGCGCCGGCTCGATCATCGGCGTGCAGGAAACCGCGTTCCAGGGGCGCCCGATCTTCGGCCGCCGCGTCCGCGCCAGCCTGACCTACAGCTTCTGATGACGAAGGTGCTGGGCATGATTGTCGGGCTTGCGGCGCTGGTCGCGGCGACCCCGGCGCTGGGGCAGGCGTGGCGGACCGTGACCTCGCCCGACGGCCGGATCACGGTGGACCTGGCGGTGGACCAGGGCGAAGCGGTGTACCGCGCCCGCTATGACGGCAAGCCCATCCTCGACCGCTCGCGGCTCGGCTTCCGGTTCAAGGATGCCGCAGCCATCGACCAGGGGCTGACGCTGATCGACAGCCGCCCGACCGCGCTCGACCGCCCCTGGACCCAGCCCTGGGGTGAGCGGCGGCAGATGCGCGAGCATTATCGCGGGCTCGTCGCGACGCTAGCCGCGCCGGACGGGCGCAGGCTGGGCGTCGAGTTCCGCGTCTTCGATGACGGGTTCGGCTTTCGCTATACGCTGCCGGGCTTGGCGGCACAGTCTCTGGTCGTGACCGACGAACGGACCGAGTTTCACTTCGCGCAGAACTACCGCGCCTGGTCGATCCCGGCCTATCGCGAGAAATATAGCGAGTATGAATATAGCCGGTCGGCGCTGTCGGCGATCCAGACCGCGCAAACCCCATTGACGCTGGAGGGCGACGGCGTCGCGATGGCGGTGCACGAAGCCGCGCTGGTCGATTTCCCCTCGATGAACCTGCGTATGCCCGAGGAGAATAGCCGCACGCTCAAGGCGGATCTCTCGCCCTGGCCCAATGGCGACCGGGCGCGGACGCATGGCGGGGCGGTGACGCCGTGGCGGGTGGTGATGGTGGCCCCGGATGCGGCGCATCTGGCGGACTCGACCATCGTCCTCAACCTCAACGAGCCCAACCGGCTGGGCGACGTGTCCTGGGTGAAGCCGGAGAAATATATCGGCATCTTCTGGGCGATGCATACCGGCCTGCTGACCTGGGAGCCGGGGCCGAAGCTGGGCGCGACCACCGCCCAGGCCAAATCCTATATCGACTGGGCGGCGGCGCACGGGATCAAGGGCGTACTGGTCGAGGGATGGAATATCGGCTGGGACGTGCCCGAATGGTGGAAGAACGGCCATTCGCGCTTCCTGTTCGACCGCGCGCAACCCGCCTTCGATATGGCCGAGGTGTCGGCTCATGCGCGTGCCAAGGGGGTGGACCTGATCGGCCATCACGAAACCGGCGGGCAGGTGCGGGATTATCTGCGCCAACTCGAACCCGCGCTCGACTATTATGACCGCTACGGCGTGCGGGCGATCAAATTGGGCTATGTCGGGACGCGTCTGGACGAGACCGAATGGCCCGATGGCCAATATGCGGTCGAGAGCCTGCAAAAGGTCGTGGAGGCGGCGGCGCGGCACCATATCGCCATCTTCCCGCATGAGCCCGTCAAGGACACCGGCCTGCGCCGCACCTGGCCCAATCTGCTGAGCCGCGAAGGCGCGCGGGGACAGGAATATAATGGCGGCAGCCCGGACGGCGGCAACGCCCCTGACCACACTACGATCTTGCCCTTCACCCGGCTCTTGTCTGGGCCGTTCGACTATACGCCCGGCGTCGTCCATTTCGACTATCGCGCGACCCGGCCGAACAACCGCGTCCCCTCGACGCTGGCCAACCAACTGGCGCTCTATGTGGTGCTCTACAGCCCGGTGCAGATGGCGGTCGATCTGCCCGAGCATTATGACGAACATGCCGACGCGTTTCGTTTCATCCGCGACGTGCCGACTGATTGGGAGGAAAGCCGTACGCTGCAAGGGGCGATCGGCGAATATGCGGTCGTAGCGCGGCGCGACCGGAAAAGCTCCGACTGGTATCTGGGCGCGATCACCAACGACAGTGCTCGCACGCTGACCGTTCCACTCGATTTTCTCGACAAGGGCACGCGGTACGAGGCGACCATCTATGCCGACGGCGCCGATGCTGACTGGCGTACCGCCCCGGAAAAGCTGGCGATCCGACGGCAAGAGATATCGGCCGGAGAAGCCCTGTCGCTCCGTCTGGCGCGTGGCGGTGGGCAGGCGATCCGGTTTCGAAAATTGTAACTTGGCTATTTGACGAAATTTCAGTCCTCACATCGATAAAGCGCAATGTGATCCACGCCCTGGACGCTGCGAAGAGCGAAATGAACGAAGGGCGGACGCTGGAAAAGCTCGGCGCCGCGAATGACTGCGGCGGTCGTCAGCAGGACGTCCCTTATCGCTTATAACCGGCATTGTAGAGGTCGTTCAGCCGCCTCAAAGGCCACCGGGGTGTAGCGGCCCGCGTGTCGACGCCGACCGCCAGGAAGGCCAAGCCCGCTGTCAAGCCGAACGGAATTGTCGATCAGCAGGGGCCTGCGCGGGGTTATGCATTGGACCTCGCTAGCGGCGGTCCGGACAGCGAGGATGCGGATTTCGGTCGCGCCGCCTAAAGCCGCGCGCCTGGGTATTCGAAAAAGGAAGCAGCGGAATAGGGCACCGTCAAGACCGGAATTCCCCGCTGTCGGTTGAGGTCTGAGGCATAGGCGGTTTCGTCACTGGGACGAAACCGCCGGCAATCAAGAAGTGTATGAAATCATCTGCTAAGCAGTATTGCCTCGGACGGGGCGGCCTGATCGAACGCTTCAGCGTGTTATCGAGCGGCGAAATCCACCTTCAAGGTATGTCGCTGTCGATACTGGCTGGCTGCTCCGCCTGCGCGTCCTGACCGATTTTGGCCCGGCTAAGATAGCTGGCCCGCGACCCTATACTGGCCTCTGAAAGTCGCCCGCTTTCGAAGGCTTTTTGCTGTCCGGAACCGGCGACGTCCAGTAGGTCGCTAAGACGTCGGAAAAGAACTCGACAAAAGAGGATATAGGATGCGGGCGGTCATCATCGGTGAAGGCATGTTGGAACTGTCCGGTGGTGCGGATATCGGCGCGGCCGGCTGGCGGCTTGGCTATGGCGGGGATACGCTCAATACCGCGCTCCATATGGTCCGCTCGGGAGCGGATGTCGCTTATGCGACGGCATTGGGGACGGATGCCTTTAGCGAGGATTTGCTGAGTGCCTGGGCGAGCGATGGCCTGGACGTATCGATGGTGCTGCGCGATCCCAGCCGGATGCCCGGCCTCTATGCCATCCGTACCGATGCGTCGGGCGAGCGCAGCTTTTCCTATTGGCGTAGCGACAGTGCGGCGCGGCGCTTCTTTGCATTGCCCGATGCCGCGATGTTGTTTCCCAGAGCGATGGCGGCCGACCTGTTCTATTTCTCGCTGATCAGCCTTGCCGTTCTGCCGGATGAGGGGCGACACGTGTTGATCGACGTTGCGCGCCGGCTTCGGACGGCGGGGCGTACCGTGGCGTTCGACGGTAATTATCGGCCCGCCTTGTGGGCGGATCGCGCAGAGGCGGTTCGTTGGCGTGATGCCGCGATCGGCTGTGCGACGATCGGCCTGCCCACGGCGGAGGATGAGGCGATGCTGAGTGGGGAGTCGGACGCTGACGCCGTGGAGGCGCATTGGCGTGCGGCAGGAGCGCAGGAGGTCGTGGTGAAGATGGGGGCGGCCGGATGTCGGCTCACCGGCGGCGCAGTGGTTGCGCCCGTCACATCGCTGGTACCCGTGGACACCAGCGGGGCGGGGGATGCATTCAACGCGGCGTATCTGCTCGCGCGGATGGCGGGCGAGGCGCCGGAGGACGCGGCGTCGGCCGGTCATCGGCTGGCGGGATGGGTGATTCAGCGGCGCGGCGCGGTGCCGGATCGCGATGCGGACGCGCCCTATCCCGGCGCAGGATAAGACACCAAGGGCGTCCACCCAAATGATGCGGCCAAGCGCCGCCAATCGGCCGGACGAAGCGACCAATGGCAGAGCCAAGATATTTCAACCGGTTGCGCAAAGGCGGGCGCTGCCGCATAATAGCCTATGGAACAACGGTTACACACGCCGCAGCCGCTTGACCGCATTCAGCAGAATTGGCTCGCTACCACCGAGCGTCGGATCCTGACTTGGCTGTGCGGCAAGATGCCCCCCGCAATGACCCCCGATCGACTGACGGCCATCGGCATGGCCGGGGCGGCCCTGGTTTTTATCGGCTATGTCTGCAGCAATTTTGGCGCGGGCTGGCTGGCGCTCGCGCTGGCCGGCTATGCGGTGCAGTGGTTCGGCGACTCGCTGGACGGCAGCCTGGCCCGCTATCGCAAGATCGAGCGGCCATCCTACGGCTATTTCCTCGATCATAGCTGTGACGGACTGGCCAATCTGATGATCGTGCTGGGCATCGGCCTGTCGCCCTTTGTCGGCATGAACGTCGCGCTGATCGCGCTGGCCGGCTATTTCCTGATGTCGATGCACGCCTTCCTCGCCGCGCGGGTGATCGGCGAGTTGCGGCTGTCCTATATGGCGGCCGGGCCGACCGAGCTTCGGTTGTTTCTGATGCTGCTGACGGTCGCGATGATGTTCGACGATCCGACCAAGGATTTGATCGGCAATGTGTCGGGGTTCGACATTTTGATCGGAGGGATCGGCGTCGGCTTGATCCTGCTGTTCGTCGTCCAGACTTTCGCCGTCGCTCGGCAATTGGCCGTCACCGACCGGCGCTGATATATCGCTGGACCGGTCGCGCTGATCCGCGACGACCGGCCCAGGCTATCGCGGCTTAGCCCGCGACCAGCAGGCCGTGATGCTTCTTGCCCGAGGACAGCTTCACCGGCTGTCCGCCGACGGCGATGACCGCATTCTCATCGGCGATCTTCTCACCATCGATGCGCGCGCCGCCTCCTGCGATCAGGCGGCGGGCCTCGCCCTTGGACTTGGCAAAGCCCAGCCCGATCAGCGCGTCGACGATGGTGATTGAGCCGCCTGCCACCGCAAAGCTGGGCAGGGCGGCGCCGGCTGCGCCTTCCTCGAAAGTGCGACGGGCGGTTTCGGCGGCTTCCTCGGCGGCGGCACGGCCACGGCACATGGCGGTGGCCTCGTTCGCCAGGATCTTCTTGGCCTCGTTGATCTCCGCGCCTTCCAGCTTTTCGAGACGTTCGATCTCGTCGAGCGGCAGGTCGGTGAACAGTCGCAGGAAGCGGCCCACGTCGCGGTCGTCGGTGTTGCGCCAGAATTGCCAGTAATCGAAATGCGGCAACTGGTCCTCATGCAGCCACACCGCGCCGGCCATGGTCTTGCCCATCTTGCCGCCATCCGCCGTGGTGATCAGCGGCGTAGTGACGCCGAACACCTCGGTCCCGTCCATGCGGCGGGCCAGTTCGATGCCGTTGACGATATTGCCCCACTGGTCCGATCCGCCCATCTGCAGGCGACAGCCATGACGCTGTGCCAGTTCGCGGAAGTCATAGGCCTGAAGGATCATATAGTTGAATTCGAGGAAGCTGAGCGACTGCTCACGGTCGAGCCGCAGCTTTACCGAATCGAACGACAGCATTCGGTTAACCGAGAAATGCTGTCCCACCTCGCGCAGGAAGGGGATATATTCGAGCTTGTCGAGCCAGTCGGCATTGTCGACCATCACCGCATCAGTGGGGCCATCGCCAAAGGTCAGGAAACGTTCGAAGATACGCTGGATCGAGGCGACATTGGCCTTGATCCCGTCCTCGGCCAGAAGCTTGCGCGCCTCGTCCTTGAAGCTGGGATCGCCGATCTTGCCGGTGCCGCCGCCCATCAGCACGATCGGCTTATGCCCGGTCTGCTGCATCCGGCGCAGGAGCATGATCTGCACCAGGCTACCGACATGCAGCGACGGCGCGGTCGGGTCGAAGCCGATATAGCCGGGCACCACCTGCGTCGAAGCCAGCCGGTCGAGCGCGGCGGCGTCGGTCATCTGGTGGACGTAACCCCGGTCGTTCAGGGTGCGGAGCAGGTCGGACTGATACGTCATGATAGCGGTCCGTTACACCGCCGTTCCCCGTTCGTCACCCTCCGCCGATACAAAGCGAGCGCGGGTGAGATCCCACCCGCGCTCCTTCGTTACGCCGTTAGCGGCAGACGGTGCGCCCGTTCCGCTCGACATAGGTGCAGGGACGATAGCCCGAGCCCCGACCGGTATAGTTGGTATAATCGCCCTGTGAGCGGGGATCGACATAGCCCGGCGTACGGCGCGCCCGATCATATTCGCGGGCGACCCGCGCCTCACGCCGGGCCTGCCAGCGGTCACCGCGCCAGCCGCGATCATCCTGCCAACCGCGACGTTCGCCGCGCCAGTCGCGACGATCATTTCGCCAATCCCGGCGGTCACCCCGCCGGTCGCCGCGATCCTCGCGCCAGTCACGGCGGTCGCGATCCCGATCATAGCGCGGTCCGTCGCGCCAGGACTGAGCCTGCGCGTCCGAGGCGGGCAGGGTCGCGGTGGCGGCCACACCGGCCACCGACAGGCCAAGTACCGCAAAGAGGTGAAGAATCTTTTTCATACGCCGACTCCTCGGGGCAACGGCCCCATGCCGGCATTTAACCGGCAAGGCGCTGTCGCGTTCCTTAACGGGAAGATGTCAGCGGCGTGGCAATTGCGTCAGCGGATCGACCGGGGTGCGGCCCCGGCGGAGTTCGAAATGCACCTCCGGCCGGTCGGCAAAGCCGCTCTGTCCTGACAAAGCGAGCGTCTGGCCGCGCTTGACCGCCTGGCCGCGCTGGACGAGTAGCTTGGAGGCATGGCCATAGACGCTGGTCCAGCGGTCGCCATGCTTGACGATCACCAAGCCGCCCAGCGCCGCGATACCGTCGCCGACATAGGCGACGACGCCGTCGGCGGTGGCCTTTATGGGCGTGCCGATCGGCACGGCGATCTTGATGCCGTCGTTGCGCTCGCCGCTGGAGCCGGCGCCGAAGCGCTTCACGACGCGGCCCTCGACTGGCCAGACAAAGCCCGAATTGAGCCGGGCCGGGGCGGCGACCACGGCGGTGGGGGGCAGAACACGCGACGGCGTGGTGCTGGGCTTGGCGGGGGCCTGGTTGTTCGCCAGCGCCGGCTCGCCGCCGGTCAGGATGTCGTCGATATTGAGCGTGAAGGCGGCGGCGCGCTCGGCGGCGGTGCTCGCGGGGGCGCCGACCGTCCCGCCCGGGATCAGGATACGCTGGCCCGCGCGCAGCACATAGGGTTCGGTCAATGCATTGGCGTCGACGATCTGCGACCAGGGCACGCCGTAAGCGCGCGCGATCGCGATGCCGGTTTCTCCGGAGCGGACCAGGTGGAAGCGGCCGCCGGGAATGATCAGCTTTTGCCCGACGCGAACGACATAGGGCGGGGGCAAGGCATTGGCCCGCGCGATCGCGTCGGCGCCGGCACCGGTTCGATCGGCGATACCGCGCAACGTGTCGCCGGGACGGACGATATAGGTCGATCCCGCAATCTCGCGCGCGTCGGGCGTGACCGGGCGGATTTCCCAGGAGGGGCGCGGCGCGGGCAGGGAGGTTACCGGCTTCTGTGCGGTAGCCTCGATGGAGGGGGGAGCCAATTGGGGGCGCGGAATCGATCGGCTGGCGGTGGCCGGCACGGAGCGGCGAATAGGCGGTCGCCCGGCACTGGTCGTGGTGGGCGTCGGCACTGGCGCAGGGCGCGGCGTGACGGGACGCGGCGTAAAGCGGGTGGCCCGCACGGGCGGCGATTGGACGATCGGCGGGGCGGCGGGCACTGTGGAGCTGGCGGGTGGCTCCATATTCGGGATGCATCCCGTGACCAGCATCCCGATGCCGATGATCCCCAGCTTCCGTTCCACGCCCCGTTCCCCCCGGTTCATTCAGCGATAGGCCGCGTCGAGCATAGCAAGAGATGCGTCATGCGTAAGATCGAGATGCAGGGGGGTGACGGCGATGCAATCCTCGGCAATCGCGTCCAGATCGGTGTCATGGCCGGGCTGGTGCGGCAGGCGGCCGAGCGCCAGCCAGTAATAGTCATATCCCCGCGGATCGCTGCGCCGATCGAACGTCGCGCGACCATAATCGCGCAGCCCCTGGCGCGCGATGCGAATGCCCTTCACCGCCTCGGGCTCGACGGGCGGGAAGTTGATGTTGACCAGCGTACGCGGACCGAAGTCCAGATCGAGCAGCGGTCGCAACACCCGCTCGCCCCAGGCTTCGGCGGTGGCGAAAGGCACGCCGTCGCCAAGGCCTTGGGCCGCATAACGCTGGCTGAGCGCGATCGAGCGGATGCTCGCCAGCGCGCCCTCCATCGCCGCCGACACCGTCCCGGAATAGAACACGTCCTCGCCCAGATTGGCGCCGCGATTGACGCCCGACAGGATCAGGTCGGGCTTGGTACCGGCCATCACCTCCCCCAGCGCCATCAGCACCGAATCGGTGGGTGTCCCGTTGACCGCAAAGCGCCGTTCGCCGAACTGGCGCAGCCTTAGCGGCCGGGTCAACGTCAGCGAGCGGCTGGTCCCCGACTGGTCCTCGGCCGGCGCGACGATCCAGACATCGTCCGACAAGGTGGCTGCGATCCGCTCCAGTGCCGCCAAGCCCGGCGCATGATAGCCATCGTCATTGGTCAGCAGGATGCGCATCAGCGCGGCTCCAGCACCGCCTGTCCGCCCAGATAGGGGCGCAAGGCTTCCGGCACGACGACCGAGCCATCGGCCTGCTGATAATTCTCGATGACGGCGACGAGGGTACGACCGACCGCCAGCCCCGAGCCGTTGAGGGTGTGGACGAAGCGCGTGCCCTTGCCCTCGGTCGGGCGATAGCGCGCCATCATCCGCCGCGCCTGGAAATCGGTGCAGGTCGAGCAGGACGAAATCTCGCGATAGCGCGCCTGGCCTGGCAGCCAGACCTCCAGGTCAAAGGTGCGCGCTGCCGAGAAACCCATATCGCCGGTGCAGAGCAGCATCCGGCGATAGGGGAGACCGAGTGCCTCCAGCACGCCTTCGGCGGCGGCGGTCATCCGCTCATGCTCGGCATCCGATTGCTCGGGGGTGGTGATCGACACCATCTCGACCTTGTCGAACTGATGCTGGCGAATGAGACCGCGTGTATCGCGACCCGCCGCGCCCGCTTCCGAGCGGAAACAGGGCGTCAGCGCGGTGAAGCGCAGCGGCAGTTCCTGCTCGCTCAATATCGCCTCACGCACGATATTGGTCAGCGACACCTCGGCCGTCGGGATCAGCCAGCGACCATCGGTGGTCCGGAACAGATCCTCGGCGAATTTGGGCAACTGGCCGGTGCCGAATGCGGCTTCGTCGCGCACCAGCAGGGGGGGCTGGACCAGCTCGAAGCCGTGCTGCTCGGTCATGCGGTCGAGCATGAACTGGCCGAGCGCCCGCGACAGCCGCGCCATCGCCCCGCGCAGCAGTGTGAAGCGCGCACCCGACAAGGCGACGCCGGTGTCGAAATCCATGCCTAGCGCCGGCGCGATCACGTCATGCTCGCGTGCCTCGAAGGCGAAGCTTGTCGGCTCGCCCTTCTGATGCACCAGCGCATTGTCATCCTCGTCCGCGCCTTCCGGCACATCGGCGGCGGGCAGGTTGGGGAGGGCGGCAAGCGCGGTGTTCAACTCGGCCTCGACGCTGCGCTCCTGCTCCTCCAGTTCGGGCAGGCGCGCCTTCAGCCCGGCGACTTCCTCCATCAGCGCCTGGGCGCGGGCCTCGTCACGGGCGGCCTTGGCCTGGCCGATCTGCTTGGACAATTCGTTGCGGCGGGTCTGCGCCGCTTGCGCCTCGGCGATGATCGCGCGGCGGCGTTCGTCGATCGCGATCAGCGTCTCGGCCTGGGGCTCGGCACCCCGCTTGGCGAGGGCGGCGTCGAAGGCGGCGGGGTCGTCCCGGATCAGGCGAATGTCGTGCATGGGGGCGAGGCTATGGCCTCCGCTCCGCCGTCACGCAACCCGTGGCGAAGCCATCGCGTTATCCCCTTGCACAGACAAGGAGATACGCGATGCAGGTGCCGCATAACAGCTTCGTGCTGGTCGTCGATGGCCGCAAGAGCCTGTTCTTCCGCAACGAAGGGGATGCCCAATATCCCAATCTGACCGTCGAACATGCCGTCGAGCACCCCAATCCCGCCGATCGCGATCAAAAGACCGACAGGGCCGGGAGCGCGTCCTCGACACAGAGTGGCGCAGGCGCGCCGGCGATCGCGCGCGGCGGATCGAATCAGGCGGGCGGCGGCGGGCAGGGCGCCCAGTTCGCCCCGTCACGCGGATCGATGGGCGAGGCCGACTATCACCAACAGGAAGAGGACCGCTTCGCCGCCGAGACCGCCGAGATGCTGAAGCGCCGTGCGATGGCGAATGAGTTCGAATCGCTGATCGTCGTCGCGCCGCCCAAGATGCTGGGCGAGCTGCGCAAACATTATCACAAGGAAGTCACCGATCGTCTGGTCGGCGAACTGGCCAAGGACCTGACCGGGCATCCGGTGCCCGAGATCGAGGCCGCGCTGCAAAAGGCGTAACGCGGCCCTTCCGATGGGCGGCGCGTCAGCGCGCCTTGGCGAGCCGCCGCCGGATCACCAGCGCCGCCGCCGCGCCGCCGAACAACAACACCATCGGTGGCGCGGGCACCGGGGTCGGCGGACCACCGGTCGAATTGCCCGAAGACGAGGCACTGCTGGCGGAGGATGCGCTCGACGCGCTCGAGGCCGAACTGGCCGACGAACCATTGGACGACCAGCCATCGCTGCTCGACCCATAGCCGCTCGACGAGGCGGACGAGGTCGATGACGCGCTCGAGGTCGAGGTACTGACATCGCCCGACGACGAACTGGTCGACGACACATTGCCCGAAGACGAGGTGCTGCTGACACCGCCGGTCGAGGTCGATGATCCGCCGGTGGATGTGGACGAACCTCCGGTGGAGGTCGACGAACCACCCGATCCGCCCGATGCCGATGAGGTTGAGCTCGACCCGCCGCTGCTGGTCGAGGAGACGACGACATTGCCGTTCGATCCGCCGCCAAAGCCGAAACCGCCGCCGAAGCCGCCCCCGAAACCTCCGCCAAAGCCACCGCCCCAGCCGCCACCCCAACCGCCGATCACGGCCGGAACATAACCACCGCCGCTGACGACCGGCGGTGCAGCGGCGGGCAGCGGCACGGGGATGGGCGGGGACTGCGTCGTCACGGTGACGACGGTTGGTGGGGGCGTCGAGGTGGTGACCGTCCGGCGCGTCACGACCCGACGCACGGGCTTGGCCGGAACCCGGCGATGGACGATCTTTCGGCCGGGCTTGGTCTGCTTGACCACGGCCGGACGCTTGGGGCTCTCGACCATGTGCACGGCCCCACCGCCGATCACGGCGCCTCCCGCTGCACAGGCGGTCAGCTTCGCCAGGGCCATTCGCACGGACATTGTCACTTCCTCATACGTGCAGCCGAATGGCGCGGCCTTCCGGCGCGTCCAAGGCTCTTTCAGTCATTCCCCTGTCATCACACTGACCAAAAAAGATTTAAGGGCCAAGCGCGATATTCGCCGCTGCGTTCAGTAATGGGATTCGGGTACGGCATCCCATCCGGGCCGGGTGACGGGCATATGGCGTGTGCCAGATGCCTCCACCGGCGGGTCATCCGCCTTTTTCGAGATTCGGGTGTGGAAAATCGTTTGCCGACCGACAGTTCGTCCATATCCCGTTCACTTCGCAACTTTATTATCAAAATGATTAGTACGACGAAATGCCGGTCGCTTGCGGCAAGTGGTGGCACCGACTATAGGCGCTCTGGACCATCAGGGGGCGGCTCCGAGGACGCGGTGCAAAGTGTCGCGCCGACGGGCCCTTTGGGAGAGTGGTATGGCGACGGTGTTTGATCGCATGACGGATTCCACGGGCCCGGATGTGGCCAATGATCTAGATGAAAATTACCGTCCCAGCGCGGACGAGCCGTTCATGAGCCTGCAGCAGCAGGCTTATTTCCGGCGCAAATTGCTAAACTGGAAGGACTCGATCCAGCGGGAGGCGCAGGGAACCCTGTCGCAATTGCAGATTGATTCGTTGCGCGAACCCGATCTGACCGATCGCGCTTCGAGCGAAACCGACTGGTCGATCGAACTGCGCACCCGCGATCGCCAGCGCAAGCTGATCGCCAAGATCGATGCCGCGCTCCGCCGCCTCGACGAAGGCGAATATGGCTATTGCGAAGTCACTGGAGAGCCGATCAGCCTGGGCCGCCTGGAGGCACGCCCCATCGCGACGATGACGGTCGAAGCGCAGGAGCGGCACGAACGGAACGAGAAGGTGTCGCGAGACGATTGAGCCATGGGGAACGGGCTATCGCTCCGCCGCCGATCGGGGGCGGGGTGGCCCGTTTCTCCCGGTGCGTCGTTTGGCCTTGCGAGCTCCGGGATATTAATGGAATGGCAACCCTATCGCGCGTAACGCATGATCGCGTGAGGAAGAACGGGGCCGCACGGATTTCGATATGGATGCGATGAGGCGCGAGCCCGACACCGGGCCGAACGAGGCAGAGCAGCAGCAGGGCAACCGGGCGCAGCGACGCGACAGCCTGTTGCTGATGGCGGCCGTGACCCTGGCCGGCGACCCAACCTCTCGCGACGTGCGCGTGCGAAATATCTCCGAGGGTGGGCTGATGGCCGAACTGGCGATCCCCGTCGAGATCGGGACCGCCATCATGTTCGATCTGCGCGGCATCGGTCCGGTATCGGGCCGGGTCGCCTGGTGTACCCAAGGTCGCGTAGGCGTGGCCTTCGATCGGCCGATCGATCCCAAGCTCGTCCGCAAGCCGGTTGGCGGCGGAACGACCACGCCCGAATATGCGAAGGCGCCGACGACCCCGCACACGCGATCCTTTCACCGCTAAGGCCCTTTTCCGAGGGGCGGTATCGCAGCCTCGTCGGCATTTTTGCTAAACTTCGCCGATAAGTCGCTCCGCGCTCGTGCGCCTTATGTCGGGACCGAACCCGGATTTCGCGGTCGCCCTCAAATCGGACAATATAGCGGTCGAGCAGCAGGGTTGCCGTTGGGCAGAGATCACCCTCCGCACGCGACCTCAATAAAAAGGCCGCAGCGGGCATGTGCCCGCGCGGCCGGTTATGGATCGATCTGGCGGCGGTCGGTCCGCGCATGGGGTTGTGGTCCGGCCGCCCTAGGCCCCCTCATGAAGCACGGGGCGCCATCGATTGCCGAAGAGGCGTTCCTCTAGATATTCTGGATCTCTTCCTTCAGTCGCAATTTCTGCTTCTTGAGATCGGCAAGGATCGCCGGGTCGGGCATTGGGCGCTGTGATTCGGCGTGGATCTGCCGATCAAGCGTCGCATGCTTGGTTTCCAGGGCCGTTTGATGCGCCGTATGCATAGGGCTTCAACCTCCTGTCCATTGCTAGGGGAATGGAGTAAATCATCAATCGGGCAGATTGTCGCCCTTGATTTTCGTCGAAATCGACCGGCCGAGCCATTTCTCGGGATGACATGCAAATGGCCTCTCGGCCGCCCTTCTTGCCGTGTCCAAGCCCCTCTCGCGCGATCACGCGGGGCTTGCTAGAGGGGGTGCGAGCTCGACAGGGAGGGGCAGGATGGACGTCACGCTGGCACGCGCACGGATCGACATGTTGCGTGTCGAGCATCGCGATCTCGACGATGCGATCGCCGCACTTCTCCAGTCCACGGTTCCTGATCAGTTGCAGATCGCGCGGCTGAAGAAGCGCAAATTGCGGTTGCGCGACGAGCTTGCCGAACTGGAAGATCGCCTGATTCCCGACATCATCGCCTGACCGCTTCGTATCGGGACAGGCGGCTGATCCAGGCTATTGTCGCCTAGTTCCGCATCGTGCGAGCGAAGCAGCTATGCTGCATTCGTCCGATCATGGTCCTTTCCAACGCAAGCTGATCGATGGCCTTTATGCCGAGGTGATGACCCTGGCGGAAACCGCGCGCGGCTATTTCGACGGGATCGGCCGGCAGGATCGTGACGCGCTCGAACCGGTGGCGAGGATCGGCTTTTCCTGCGAGTCGCTGAAGGTCACCACCCGCCTGATGCATGTCATCGCCTGGATACTCACCCAACGCGCGGTGGATGCGGGGGAACTGCCATGGTCCGAATCACGCGATCCCGTCCGCAGGCTGGGCCGTTCGCCCGAGTCGGACGAGGCAGCGGTCGCCGCGCTGCCGCCGCGCGCCGCTGCGCTGACGCAGGCGAGCCTCGACCTTCACCGCCGGGTCGAACGGCTGGATCAGATGGCCGATGAGCCCGTGGCGGAGGTCAGCCCGGTACAGATGCTCCAGGCCCGTCTCGGCGGCGCCTTCTGAGTCCGCCGCCGCCGGATCAGGCTGTCAGTGCCAGCCTTTGGCGGGCGGCGGCATATTGACGGGCAAGGGTGGCGATCCGGTCGGCGGCAGGCTCGATGGCCTCCACCGCGCCGATCCCTTGACCCGCACCCCAGATGTCACGCCACGCCTTGGCGGCCTGTCCGCCACCGAAATCCATCTTTGAGACATCACCCTCGGGCAGATGATCGGGGTCTAGCCCGGCCGCGATGATCGAGGCGCGCAGATAATTGCCATGTACGCCGGTGAACAGGCTGGAATAGACGATATCGCTCGCCCGGCCGTCGACGACGCCTTGCTTATAGGCCTGCGCTGCATTGGCCTCGACCGTCGCGATGAAGGGCGAGCCGATATAGGCGAAGTCGGCGCCCATGGCCTGGGCCGCCAGGATCGCATCCCCCGTGGCGATCGCGCCGGCCAGCGCCAGCGGTCCGTCGAACCATTGCCGGATTTCCTGCACCAGCGCGAAGGGCGAGAGGCGCCCGGCATGACCGCCCGCGCCCGTCGCCACTGCGATCAGGCCATCGGCACCCTTTTCCACCGCCTTGCGCGCGAAACGGTCGTCGATCACGTCATGCAGCGTGATGCCGCCCCAGCCATGGACCCCCGCATTGACGTCCTCGCGCGCGCCCAGCGAAGTAATGACGATCGGCACCTTCCACTTGGCGCAGGTCGCCAGATCGTCCTCCAGCCGGTCGTTGGAGCGGTGGACGATCTGGTTGACGGCAAAGGGCGCGGCCGGGTGATCGGGGTGCGCGCGGTCATGCGCCGCCAGTTCCTCGGTGATCCGATGCAACCATTCGTCGAGCAGGCTGGCGGGTCGGGCGTTGAGCGCGGGGAAGGAGCCGACGATCCCCGCCTTGCACTGTGCGATCACCAGATCGGGATTGGAAATGATGAACAGCGGCGACCCGATCACGGGCAGCGCGAGGCGACTCAAGGCAGCGGGCAGGCTCATGGCTTTACGATAACGTAAACGGAAAGTGTGTCCAGCCTGCCTCCGGTCGATGCGATGGGATATTATGACATGAGTGACATTTGCTTTGAGCGGGGGAGGGCGTAGAGCTTGGCCATTCCAGAATGAAAGGCCTTGATCCCGATGAAGTCCGCCCTTTCGGTCCTCCTTGCCTTGACCGTGTCCACGCCTGCGCTGGCGGCAGGCCAATTGCCGCAGACGGTGGCGCCGGTCCTCTATGACATCACCATTCGCCCCGACGCCAAGGCGCTGACCTTCTCCGGCGAGGAGACGGTAGAGATCGACGTGCGTCAGGCGACCGCCACGATCGTGCTGAACGCTGCCGACCTGACCATCACCCGTGCGACGTTCGACGGCAAGTCGGTCCCCTTCGCGCTCGACAAGGCGGCGCAGACATTGACGCTCACCCTGCCGCAGGCCGCGACGGTCGGCCGGCACAAGGTGGGGTTTGCGTGGACCGGCACGATCAACCGCTCGGCCAATGGCCTGTTCGCGATCGACTATACCAACGCCGACGGCACGCCCGACCGGATGCTGGCGACCCAGTTCGAGGCGCCCGACGCGCGCCGCTTCGCGCCGATGTGGGACGAGCCCGCCTTCAAGGCCAAGTTTCGCCTGACCGCCACCGCGCCCAAGGGGCAGCGCGCGATCAGCAACATGCCCGCCGCCTCGATCACGCCCCAGGCAGACGGCAGCCAGCTCTATCGCTTCGACGAGACGCCAGTGATGTCGAGCTATCTGCTCTATTTCGGCTCAGGGAATCTGGATCGGAAGACGGTGGATGCGAACGGCGTCCAGATCGGCGTGGTCAGCCGCAAGGGCGTAGTCGACCAGGGCGATTATTCGCTGGGCGCCGCAACCAAGCTGCTGAGCTATTACAATGATTATTTCGGCACGCCCTATCCGCTGCCCAAGATGGATATGATCGCCGGGCCGGGCTCCAGCCAGTTCTTCGGCGCGATGGAGAATTGGGGCGCGATCTTCTATTTCGAGAACGAGCTGCTCTTCGATCCTAAGGTGATGAGCGAGAGCAATCGCCAGCGTATCCATACGGTCGTCGCGCATGAAATGGCGCACCAATGGTTCGGCGACCTCGTCACGCCGCGCTGGTGGGACGACCTCTGGCTGAACGAGGGCTTCGCGTCGTGGATGGAGGGCAAGGCTTCCAACGACCTGAATCCGAGCTGGGAGGCGGCCGCCGCCAGCGTCGCGGGCGAACGCGAGTCGGCGATGGGGATCGACGCGACCAGCGCCACCCATCCGATCATTCGCAAGGTCGAGACCGTCGACCAGATCGGTGAGGCGTTCGACAGCATCACCTATCTGAAGGGCCAGGCGGTGATCGGGATGCTCGAGTCCACGCTGGGCGCGGACACGTTCCGCAAGGGCATCCGCGCCTATATGGCCAAGTATAAGTATCAGAATACCGTCACCAACCAGCTTTGGGCGGAGCTGTCCAAGGCGTCGGGCACCAATGTCGTGACAATCGCCAACGACTTCACGCTGCAGGGCGGCGTGCCGCTGATCACCATGGCGGGCAGCCGTTGCGAGGGCGGCAAGACGGTCGCAATGCTCAGCCAGGGCCGTTTCGGCCTGGATGAGGCGTCCAAGGCGCCGCAGACCTGGCATGTGCCGATCCGCGTCGCGACGATCGGCGGTGGTGAAACCAGTGCGGTCGTCACCGGCGCGGCCCCGACGCCGGTCAGCGTCGGCGGGTGCGGGGCACTGGTGCTGAACCGGGGCAAGGGGTCCTATACGCGCGTCATGTATGACGATGCCGGCCATGCCGCGATCGTGCGCGATTATGCCAAGCTGTCGCTCGAGGACCGCCTGGGCACGCTGGGCGACGATTATGCGCTGGCGGCGGGCGGCTATCAGAATCTCAGCCGCTGGTTCGACCTGATGGCGAAGGTCCAGCCCGAGGCCGATCCGCTGGAATGGCAAACGGTGGCGGGCGAACTGGCACGGCTCGACGGCCTTTACGAAGGTACGCCGCTTGAAAAGCCGTTGCGCGCGAAGGTCGCCGCCATCCTGTCGCCGGTGCTGGCGCGGATCGGGTTCGAGCCCAAGCCCGATGACAGCGCGCTCGTCTCCAATCTGCGCGAGACGCTGATCGGGCGGCTGGGTACCAGCGGCGATGCGATGGTCGCGGCGCGGGCCCGCGGCTATGTGGCGGCCCTCGCCAAGAATCCCAACGCCATTCCGGGCGCGATCCGCCAGCCGATCCTGGCGACCTATGCCACCCGCGCGACGCCCGCCGAGTGGGACAAGCTGCTCGACCTCGCCAAGGCCGAGCGCAATCCGGTGGTCAAGAACCGCTATGTCTCGCTGCTGGGCTCGGCCGAGGATGAGAGCGCGGCGCGCCGGGCACTCAACCTTCTGAAGAGCGACACCTTCACCCCGCCGCAGCGCGCGGCGCTGCTCCGCTCCATCGCGGGCGCGCATTCGGACATGGCGTTCGACTGGGCGGTGGCCAACAAGTCGCTGGTCGACAGCTTCCTGGAGGAAAGCAACCGCGCGACCTTCATTGTCGGGTTGGGCGCGGGCTCGAACGATCCGGCCATGCCGGGCAAGATCGAAAGCTGGGCCGCCGCCAACCTGCCCGAGGGCTCGCGCGGCGGGGCCAAACGCTCCATCTCGCAAATCGCGGTGCGCAAGGCGGTGGCCGACCGGCTGAAGCCCGCGGTCGAGGCTTGGCTGGCGCGCTGATCCTGCGTCGGTTCTGCCCCTCCACCGTCCGGCCTTGCCAAGTGGTGGAGGGGTGAGGGCAAGCGAAGCGCTTGCCTTGCCGTCGAAAACGCGGAACGATGACGCTCCCGTCATTCACATGCGAGCGCTCCGTGATCCGCAACACTCTGGTCCTCCTTTTCGCCGCCACCGCCCTGACCGCGCCGCTTGCCGCGCAGGAGGAGGGGGAGAAGAAGGGCGGATCACATGCCGAGGCGGCCAAGGCGGAAGCTGAAGCCGCCTGGGCCCGCGCCCCGATCGAGGAGGCCGAGGTCCGCCACCGCGACAGCGTGACGATTGGCGGCCGCAACTATCCTTACATCGCCTCTGCCGGCACGCTGACCGTGCGCGATATCGAGGGGAAGCCGACCGCCTCGATGTTCTACACCGCCTATACGCTGGACGGTGTGAAGCCGGGGACCAAGCGGCCGGTGACGTTCCTGTACAATGGCGGGCCGGGCTCTCCTTCCTTCTGGCTGCGCATGGGGTCGTTCGCGCCGATCCGCATTCGTACCACCAGCCCCGAATTCGTCCGCCCCGCGCCCTATGATGTCGGGCCCAATCCGGACTCGCTGCTCGACAAGACCGACCTCGTCTTCCTCGACGCGATCGGCTCGGGCTATTCGCGGCCGCTGGGTGATATGAAGCCCGCGCAGTTCTATGGCGTGGACGAGGATGTCGATGTCTTTGCCGGCGCGATCCAGCGTTACGTCACCAAATATGGCCGCTGGATGAGCCCCAAATTCCTGCTCGGCGAAAGCTATGGCACGCTGCGTTCGGGCGCGCTGGCCTATCAGTTGCAGGAGCGGGGCATGGCGCTGAACGGCGTGGTGCTGCTCAGCTCGATCATGAATTACGGTTATCGCCAGCCGGGGCTCGATCAGGTCTATCTGAATTACCTGCCCAGCTATGCGGCGACCGCCTGGTATCACAATCGTCTGACCGACCGTCCGGCCGATGTGGCGACCGTAGTGGCACAGGCGCGTGCCTTTGCGGTGGGGCCCTATATGTCGGCGCTCGCCAAGGGCCAGTCCATCTCGCCGCAGGAGCGCGACCAGATCGCCGAGCAGATGAGCCGGTTGATCGGCTTGTCGCCCGAGTTCATCAAGCGCGCGAACTTGCGCATCGACCTGCCGCGTTTCCAAAAGGAACTGTTGCGCGGGCAGGCGCGGACGGTGGGCCGGTTCGACTCGCGCTATCTGGGCATCGACACCGACGCGGCCGGCGAGCGGCCCGAGACGGATGCCTCTTCGGACGCGATTTCAGGGGCTTATATCGCATCCTTCCAAGATTACCTGCAGTCCACGCTCGGTTATAAGACCGAACTACCCTATCGCTTGTCGGCGCGGGATGCGGCGGGATGGACCTGGAATTGGAAGCACAAGGCGCCCGACGGCTCCCAGAACAATCCCAACACCGCGATCGACCTTGGCGCTGCGATGCGGGCCAACCCGTATCTGAAGGTGCTGTCGATGAACGGCTATTACGACATGGCGACGCCGTTCTTCGGGACCGAGAACGATCTGGGCCATATGATGCTGGAGCCGGCGCAGCAGGCCAATTTGCAGTTCACCTATTATCCGGCGGGGCACATGACCTATCTGAACCCCGATGCATTGCGGAGCATGAAAGCGGATCTGGCGCGCTGGTATGACGAAGCAGTGAGCGATGCGAAGTCATCGACCCCGCCGGTGCCGCCTTCGGGACAGGGGGCAGGGGCTTTGGACCGGCGATCAAACTGATCGAGCGCGATGGCGGTCGGGGAGCGAAGATGAGCACCGTACCGGAGCAGGATGCGTCTCAGCATTGTCGCTACCCGACCCGCCTGAAATGGCTGCATCGCATCGGCTATGGAACCACGGCGCTGGTGGCTATCCAAATTCTGGTCATCATTGGCACCGCTTGCTGGCTTCAGTGGGAGGAGGCTCATCGTTCCCGAACGTGGTTGGCGCTGTCCAAGACGCAGGAGGGGCCAGTCAAGCCAGACGCTCGCCTGCCGAATGATGATATGCTGGATTATCTCAGGCGGTTGCCCCCGATCACGGGCTTGCACGGGAATGGCTTTCGTTTCGTCGTCACACCCAGTTTTAGCCAAAGCGATTATGCCTTTACCCTCTCATTTACGCAGGGAGCGAAGCGGGCAGAGGGCGTACTTTATATATTCGGCACCCGAACGCCTGACGCAGTCACTCAACGCCGAGCCTTCACGGTTCCGGCATGGAATTATCGCCGATATGCGGAGGTGATGGATCAGCTGACCGATGGCTGGCCCGGTGCCGATGAGGGGTGCGCCGATGGGGCGCCGGTCGCATTCGAGCGGCTCAGGGGGGAGCGGGTGACGTCGGGGCGCGGCAATTGCAGCCCCCATTACGATCGGGTCAAACGGCTCAATCTCGCGCTGATACGACGGTTCGCTCCGGGACCCGACCTGCCGACCGAACACGATTGGTATCGCCCCTTTCCGGAGGATCGTTGATCTGGAATAGGGGGAGTAATGGTGGACGCACTTGGGCTCGAACCAAGGACCCGCTGATTAAGAGTCAGCTGCTCTACCAACTGAGCTATGCGTCCGATGTCGATTTCGACATGGCGGGGAGCGGTGTCCCCGGCTGGTGGCGCGCTGTTAGCCGAGCATGTCCGACCTGCCAAGAGGGTTTTTGACATTTTTCTTGCGGCCGGGATCGACGCTCCGATCCCGGCCGATCCGTGGCTCAATAACCGACGGTGAAGCGCTGGCGGATATGGCGCGGCTGTTCGATCTCGTCGGCCAGGGCGATCGCATAGTCCTCATAAGAGATGCTGCTGCCCTGTTCGTTGGACAGGAGCGTATCGGTGCCCAGCCGGAACACGCCCGTTCGCTCGCCCGGTACGAACAGCGCCGAGGGGGAGAGGAAAGTCCATTCCAGATCGTCGGCCTGGCGAAGCAGATCGAGGAAGGTGACGGCGGCGCTGGCTTCGGGCTTATATTCGTCCGGAAAGCCCGGCTGGTCGATCAGTCGCTGGCCGGGCGCGACCTCCAGGCTGCCGGCGCCGCCGACGACCAGAAAGCGCCGCACGCCCGACGCGCGGACGGTGTCGATCAGGCTTTGCGCATCGGTCGGGGCGAAGGGCAGGGCGCTGACGACCGCGTCATGGCCCCGCAGCGTTTCGGCCAGAGCATCCGGCTTGGCCGCATCGCCGGTCACCGCCGTCGCACCCGGCTGGGCGGCAATGCGTTCGGGCTGACGGGCGATGGCGGTGATCGCGTGCCCGCGATCCGACAATTCCTTCAGGATGCGCGAGCCGACATTGCCCGAGGCTCCAATCAACGTGATCTTCATGGCTTTTCTTTCGTCTTGACCATGCGGTCCATTTTGTAGACCGTTGAGCTATGCCGTGCCATGCGACCTCACAAGACGTCATTTTCGAGGGACCGGGTCACACCGATGTGACCGCCCCGCGACCCATGCTGACGGGCGAGGGCGGCTGTCCGATCCGCGACGTACTCGACCGGATCGGCGATCAGTGGAGCCTGTTGGTGCTGGCCGCGCTGGAGCCCGAGACTCTGCGCTTCAACACGCTGCTGCGCCGGATCGGGGATGTGTCGAAGCAGATGCTGTCGCGCACGCTGCGACGGTTGGAGGAGGATGGCTTTGTCGAGCGTACCGTCTATCCGGAGGTGCCGCCGCGCGTCGAATATCGGCTGACCGAATTGGGGCGGTCGTTTCTGGAGCCGATGCGCGGGCTGATCCGCTGGGCCGATGCCCATCAGTCGGAGGTGGAGGCGGCACGGGTGGCCTATCGGGCAACGAGATGACGAAAAGGGGTGCCGCCGCCCATGGTGACCCCCCTCTCCGATAGCGGCCTTCATTAGGAAGGCGGGACGCCCGTCAGGCGATGTGAACCGCCTTGGTGATCATATGGTTGGCGATGCCCTCGGGGCCATCCTCCGAGCCATAGCCGCTTTCCTTGACCCCGCCGAACGGCGCATCGCCCCAGCTCAGGCGGACGGTGTTGATCGCGACCATGCCGGCCTCGATCTCGTCGCCCAACTGGTTCTGGCGGCGGCCATTTTCGGTGAAGCAATAGGCCCCCAGGCCGAAGGGCAGGCGGTTGGCTTCCGCAATCGCATCCTCGGTGGTGGCGAAGGGGCGAATGAGCGCGATCGGGCCGAAGGGCTCGTCGTTCATCGCCTGCGCCTCCAGCGAGACATCGGCAAGGACGGTGGGCGAGAAGAAGAAGCCTTCGCCGCCCTTGGCCTCGCCGCCGGTCAGCATCCGCGCGCCGTTCTTCACCGCATCCTCGATCATCGCGCCGATCGCCTCGGGACGGCGAGGATTGGCCATGGGGCCCATCTGCGTCTCCGACGACAGGCCGTCACCGATCTTCAGCGCGGCGGCGCGCTCGGCAAAGCCCTTGGCGAAGCGCTCGTAAATGCCCTCCTGCACATGGAAGCGAGTGGGCGCGACGCAGACCTGGCCGGCATTGCGGAACTTGTGGGTGACGAGCAGGTCGAGCGTCTTGTCGAGGTCGCAATCGTCGAACACCAGCACCGGGCCATGACCGCCCAGCTCCATGGTCGACTTCATTACCGTGTCGGCAGCGAGCTTGAGCAGATGCTTGCCGACCGGCACCGAGCCGGTGAAGCTGAGCTTGCGCGTGACCGGCGAGGCGAGCAGGTGGCGCGACACGGCATCGGGCACGCCGAAAACGAGCTGTGCGACATCACCGGGCAGGCCGGCATCCTGGAAACAGCGCATGATCGCGATAGCGCTGGCCGGCGTTTCTTCGCTGGGCTTGAGGATCACCGAGCAACCCGCTGCGATCGCGGGCGAAAGCTTGCGGACGGGGTTCATCACAGGGAAGTTCCAGGCACAGAAGGCCGCCACCGGACCAACCGGCTGGTGCAGCACCAGCGAGCGGGTCCCGGTCGGGCGGGGTAGGACGCGGCCATAGGTCCGCACCGCTTCGCCCGCATGGAAATCGAGCAGCGCGGCGGTGGCGGCGACTTCACCGCGCGCCTCGACGATCGGCTTGCCCTCCTCCAGGGTGGCGAGGCGGGCAAGCTCCTCGGCGCGTTCGCGGACCAGCGCGGCGGTGCGGTGGAGGACGGCTGCCCGCTCCTGCGGTGCGGTCTTGCGCCACTGATCGAAGCCGCGCGCGGCAGCCTCCAATGCGCGGTCCATGTCTGCGGTGGTCGCCAGCGGCAGGTCGCCCAGCGGCTGGCCGGTTGCGGGGTTCAGTACGGCCTGGGTGTCGCGCCCTTCCGGACCCAGCCATTCCCCGGCGATGTACAGGCCGTTCTTCACGTCAAATTGCTGGGCGGTCATGCGCGTCCTTTCCGATAGTCTGGCGATGATGCGCGCGGGAGATCGGCCTTCCGCGCCGGACATGCAAGATGCCATGCGGACGGAGCGGGGCAGGGCCGAGATCGGGCGCGCTGTCGATTTTCCGGTGTGCGGTGGCGCCGTTTCGCCGGCTTTGGTGTTTCGGCATTTGCCAGCGGGTGACAGCGCGGGCATTGAAACCATCGGCAACCGGGGAGATTGCATTGCGGGTCGGACAGGAATGCTGGCGGATCGAACAGGCCGACAGGATGGCGGTGATCGTCGACGCGGAGAATTATTTCCGGATGGCGCGCCGCGCGATGCTGAACGCGCGGCGGCAGATCCTGCTGATCGGTTGGGATTTCGACGCGCGGATCGTGCTCGACCATGACGAGGCACCCAACGAGTCGCTGGGCGATTTCATCTACTCGCTGGTCCAGCGGCAGTCTGATCTCGAAATTTTCCTGCTCCGTTGGGATACGGGTGCGATCAAATCGATGTTCCGCGGTCGCACCTTCTTCACCGTGATGAAGTGGATGGCGCACAAGCGCATCCATACCAAGCTGGACGGCCATCATCCGGTCGCGGCCTCGCATCACCAGAAGATCGTCATCATCGACGACCAACTCGCCTTTTGCGGCGGCATCGACATGACCGGCGATCGCTGGGACACGCGCGCGCATCTCGACAAAGACCCCGGCCGCAAGCGGCCTGGGGGGCAGCCCTACAAACCCTGGCACGATGCGATCAGCGCGGTCGAGGGGCCGGTCACCCATGCGCTGGGCGAGCTGTTCCGCCAGCGCTGGCATGCGGCGGGGGGCAAGCATATGGCCCCGGCGGTGCCGGGCGCGAGCTGCTGGCCGGAGGGGTTGGAGGCGGACTTCACCGACCAGCCCGTCGCGATCGCGCGCACCATGCCCGAGATGGAAGACCAGGCGCCCGTCCATGAGAATGAAGCGCTGTTCCTGGCGCAGATCGCGCGGGCCGAGCGGCACGTCTATATCGAGAGCCAGTATTTCGCCTCACGCCGCGTGGCGGAGGCGATTGCGCGGCGGCTGGATGAGGAGGACGGACCGGAGTTCGTCATCGTCAATCCGCTGACCGCGCAAGGCTGGCTGGAGCCGATCGCGATGGACACGGCGCGCGCGCGGCTGGTGGAGGCTTTGCGACGGCGCGACCGTCATGGCCGGCTGCGGCTCTATCATCCGTTCACGGCGGATGGCGAGGCGATCTACTGCCATGCCAAGATCCTGATTGCGGACGACCGCGTGTTCCGGCTGGGGTCGTCCAATCTCAACAATCGGTCGATGCGGCTCGATACCGAATGCGACCTTGCGCTGGCGGTCGAGGCGGGCAGCGCTGCGGCGCAGCGGATCACCGCCATTCGGGATGATTTGCTCGCCGAGCATCTAGGAGTGGCACCGGCGACGGTGTCCGAGACTTTCGCGCGGACCGGATCGCTGATCGCCACGGTGGAAACATTGCGCGGCACCGAGGGACGCACGCTGCGCCCCTATGAGGTGCCGGACCTGTCGAGTGTCGAGGAATGGCTGGCCGATAACGAGGTGCTCGATCCCGAAGGGCCCGACGAGATGTTCGAGGCGCTCAGTGCTCGCAAGGGTCTGTTCCGGCGATTGCGGCGGCGCTGATGGGCGACGTCGTCAATTTCCGCCAAGCCCGCAAGGCGCGGGCCCGGCAGGCCGCCGAGCAACAGGCCAGCGAGAACCGGGCACGCTTCGGTCGGACCAAGGCGGAAAAACAGCGTGATGCGACGGAGAAGGATCGCTTGCAGAAGGAACTGGACGGGGCAAAGCGCGAGAATTGAGACATAGAACGTCTCATCAACACCCTCACCCTTCCGGCGGTTCGCGCCTCCTCTCCCCTGATGGGAAAGGAAAGGTACCCACTCACCGCAGGTGAGCGGGGAGGGTAGCTGGACTACCGTCGCAGAGATGTCAGCGCGCCGTGGCGAACCAGATGGTGTGTGTCGCGCCCTTGCCGTTCTCGCGCGCCCGTACCTTGACCTCATCGACCGCGAAGCCGGCGCGGCCAAGCCGCCTGGTGAAGACGGGATCGGGCGCGGCGGACCAGATGGCCAGAACGCCACCCGGACGCAGTGCGAGACGCGCCTCATCAAGGCCACGCGCCGAGTAAAGCCCGTCATTGGCCGGACGGGTCAGCCCGTCCGGGCCATTGTCGACGTCGAGTAGGATCGCATCATATTGCCCGCGCCCGGCATAGATCGCATTGCCGACATCCCCCATGGCGAGCGTCACGCGGGGATCGTCCAGGCATCCGTCGGTCAGCGCGGCCATCGGGCCACGCGCCCATTCGATGATACCCGGCACCAGTTCCGCCACCGTCACCTGCGCCCTGGGGCCCAGACGCGCCAGCACGGCCCGCAGCGTGAAGCCCATGCCATAGCCGCCGATCAGCAGATGCGGGGCAGGGCGGTCGCTGAGGCGGTCGCAGGTCATGGTGCCCAGTGCGACTTCCGAGCCGCTCATCCGCGTGCTCATCAGCTCGTTGCGGTCGAGCACGATCATGAAATCGCCGCCACGACGAAACAGTCGCAGCGGTTCGCCGCCGGGCACCTCGGCGACGCCCAGCAGCTCGCGCGGGGTCATTTGCCCTGGCGGGCCTTGCGCGCGGCATAGCGCGCGTCGCGCGCCGCCTTCAGTTCAGCGGCGGTCGGGACGACGGGCGGGCGTGCGGCGGCAGCGGCAGCCTCTGCGGCGGTTTCGGCCTCGGCCTGTGCCTTGGCGCGGGCTTCTTCGCGAGCGGCCTTTTCCTGCTCGATCGCCGCCTTGTGCGCGGCGCGGCGTTCGGCTTCGGCCGCCGCCTTGGCTTCGCGGGCTGCGGCGCGAGCGGCGACGACCGCCGGGTCGGGCGCGGCCTTGTTGCGCAGACGCTCGAGCGCCGCTGCCTTGGCCTCGCGCGAGGCCGCTGCACGATCGGAGAAACCGGGAACCTTATAGCCTGCCATCAATCATCTATCCCGCTGGAGGGGGCCCGAGGGCCTCAATGCACAACGGCCCCGCGATTGTTCGCGGAGCCGTTGGAGAAACTGGTGGACGCACTTGGGCTCGAACCAAGGACCCGCTGATTAAGAGTCAGCTGCTCTACCAACTGAGCTATGCGTCCATTTGCCACGATGGAAGCGTGGGTCTTGCGACCCGCTTCGCGATCGGGAGGCGCGCCTTTAGCATTGGCTTCCCGCTTTGCAAATGCTTTTTCGGGGAAAAGCCGCTTTTTTCCTTCACCAGCGGGTGGAGCGACGATTTTCCCGGTCGATCGCCATCAGGATGCCCAGGCATAGCAGCACGGTCATCTGCGACGAACCGCCATAGCTGACCAGCGGCAGCGGAATGCCGACCACGGGGGCCAAGCCCATCACCATCATCAGATTGACCATGACGTAGATGAAGATGGTCGTGGACAGGCCGGCGGCGGTCAGCCGGGCGAAGCGATTGGGCGCCGCCTGCGCGACGTTGAGGCCCCAGCGGATGACCAGCAGGAAGGCGAGGATCAGGAAGCATCCGCCGACCAGCCCCCATTCCTCCGCCATGGTGGCGAAGACGAAGTCGGTATGGCCCTCTGGCAGATAATCGAGATGGCTCTGGGTGCCGTTCAGGAACCCCTTGCCGAAGATGCCCCCCGATCCGATCGCGATCTTGGACTGGCTGATATGATAGCCGGTGCCGAGCGGATCGCTTTCGGGATCCAGGAAGATCAGAACGCGGTTGCGCTGATAATCGTGAAGCACGAAATTGACCGCGAGCGGGGCCAGCACCGCCAGCGCCATCGCTCCGCCGATGAACAGGCGAAGCGGCACCCCGGCCAGGAACATCACGGTCGCGCCGCCCGCACAGATCATCAGCGCGGTTCCCAGATCGGGCTGTTTCATCACCAGCGCGGCGGGCACGGCGATCATCGCCGCGACGGGCCATATGCCGGAGAAGCGCCTTGTCTCTGCTGGTGGCATCAATTCATAGAAGCGCGCGGCCCCCAGGACGATGAACAGCTTCATCAGTTCGGACGGCTGGAGCCGGATAAACCCGACGTCCAGCCATCGCTGGCTGCCCCCGCGCACCGCGCCGAGCAATTCCACCAGCACCAGCGCGACCACCAGGATCAGATAGCCCGGTATCGCGATCCGCCGCCATAGATCGAGCGGCAGGCGCGACAGCACGAGCGACCCGGCGAGCAGCACGAAGAAGCGCACTCCTTGCGGCTTGGCCCAAGGGGTCAGCGAACCGCCGGCGGCCGAATAGAGGACGACCAGTCCGAAACAACCGATCGCCATGACCAGCAGAATGACCCGCCAAGGCAGTTGGGCAATGGGTTCGGGGATGATCCGCGGCCCGCTCATGGATTGGGCTCCGCCGTGTCGGCGCGGGGTTCGTTCGGGCTGGTCGCCATCGCCTCGGCCTGTGCGTCGGCGACGTTCGTCGCGGCTTCGACGGCGGGTGCGTCGGTGGCGGCGCCGGCATCGGTCTTGGTCGCTACCGAGGCGGGCTTGGGAGACTGGGCGGCGCGATAGGCGGCTTCTTCCGCCCGCATCCGCGTCATGATGTCGCCGCCCCAGGTCGGCTCACCTTCCGCCAGCGAGGCCAGCGCACGGTCGCGGTCGAACAGATAGGTCATGATGTCGCGGCCGATCAGTGGCGCGTCGAGGTTGCGCACGGTGTGGCCATTATGCTCCAGCACCACCGCGGCGGCATAACGCGGATTGTCCGCCGGTGCGAAGCATACCAGCAGGGCGTGGTCGCGCAGCTTGAAGGGCAATTGGCCGTTCTTCAGAACGCCTATCCGTCGCTCGGCCATGGTGATGCGGCGCACCTGGGCGGTGCCGGTCTTGGCGGCGAGCGACACGCCCGGCACCAGCATCCGCGCGGCGCCCCCGGTGCCCCCCTGATTGACCACGCCGAACATGGCATCGCGCACCACCGCCAGATGCTCGGACGCGACCGGCAGGGCAGGCGAGTCGAGATGAACCTGATGTGCGAGCAGGCTGGGCTGCAAATGTCGGCCCGAGGCGATCCGCGCCGCCATCACCGCCAGTTGGAGCGGATTGGCCAGCACATAGCCTTGACCGATCGAGGCGTTCAAGCCATCGGCCACGGTCCATTTTGTCTTATATTTCTTCAGCTTCCAGGCGGAATCGGGCACTGTGCCGTAACGTTGCGTATTGAGCGGCATGTCGAATTTCTGGCCCAGCCCCAGCATCCGCGCGACCGGCGCGATCTGGTCATAGCCCATGCGCCGGATCATCTCGTAGAAATAGATGTCGCAGCTCTGCTCGATCGCGCCCTTCAGGTTGAGCGCGCCGTGACCGCCCCGCTTGTGGCAGTGGAAGACGCCGGTGCCGACCCGCATCGCGCCGGTGCAGAGCACCCGGTCGTCCGCGCCCACGCCCGCTTCGAGCAGGGCCAAGCCGTTCATCGGCTTGACGGTGGAGCCCGGCGGATACAGCCCCTGCGTCACCTTGTTCATCAAGGGCACATGGTCGTTTTCCGACAGCATCGCCCACTCCAAGTGGCTGATCCCGTCCGAGAAGCTGTTCGGATCATAGGCGGGCATCGACACCATCGCGAGCGTCTCACCGGTGCGGCAGTCGAGCACCACCGCCGATCCCGAATTGGTGCCGAGCCGGCGCGCGGCATATTCCTGTAGCCCCGCATCGATGGTCAGGCGGATATTGTGGCCCGGGGTATCCGGACGAGTGGCGAGTTCGGCCACGACCTTGCCGCGCGCCGTCACTTCGACACGCTTGGCGCCGGGCTTGCCGCGCAATTGCGGCTCTAGCATCTTTTCCAGCCCGTCCTTGCCCAGCTTGAAGCCGGGGGTGACGAGCAGCTGGTCGTGGGTTTCCTTGAACTGCTCGGCGGTGGGCGTACCGACATAGCCGGTTAGATGCGCGACTGCCGGTCCAGCGGGATAGAAGCGCGCAAAGCCGCGCGTCGGCTGCACGCCCGGCAATTCGGGCAGCCGCACGCTGATCGCGGCGAACCGGTCCCAGTCCAGCCGCTCGGCGACCTGCACCGGCTGGAACCCGGCGGCATGTTCGAGGTCGAGCCGGATGCGCTCCATCGCCTCGTCATCGAGCTTCAGGATCTGGCGGAGCAGGCCGAGCACTCGGTCCTTGTCCTCCAGCCGGTCGGGGATGATGTCGACGCGGAAATCGGTGCGATTGTTGGCGATGGGAAGCCCGTGCCGATCGATCAGCCAGCCGCGACGCGGCGGGATCATCGTCGTGTTGACCCGGTTGCTTTCGGAAAGAAGATTGTACTTCTCGTTCTGCGCGATCGACAGCCAGGCCATGCGGCCGGCCAGCATCAGGCCGACGGCTCCCTGCGCCGCGCTCAGCACGAAGGCGCGCCGTGAGAAGCTATAGGCCTGCGCGGCCTCGGTCATGATCCGCCCGGGGCGATCCATGTTAGGCCCCTACCTCATTTCGCCCGCGTTTGCGATCGATCCACGCGACCAAGCGGGTCGCCATCGGGAAAAGCAGGATGGTGATCACGATCTGGATGATCAGCGGCGCATCGACCTGCGCGCCCACCGGCACCGCGATGAAGCGGCCAGCAATCAGGCAAAAGGCGATGGCGCCGCTGGCGATCAGCCAATCCTGCCAGAAATCGCGAAAGACCAGCCGATGCTCGAACAGGTCGATGGCGAGCGAGGTCAGCGACCAGAGCAGCATGGCCGAACCTAGCGGCTGCCCCGACAGCAGATCGTCGAACAGGCCCAGCGGCGCGGCGGCCCAGAGGCGCAAGGCGAAGCGCGCGACCAGACGCCAGGCGAGCAGCATCAGCAAACCCGTCGGCGGTTGTAACGGCACAATCGCCACCACCGGCACGATGGCGACGAGCGAACCGGCCATCACGGTCAGCCAGGGCAGCGCGCGGGCGCGTGACGGGGGCAGTCCGGGGTCGAAGGGGTTATAATGGTCGAGGGTCACGGCCGAGGTGCCGGCGCTGGTGGCGGCATCGGCATGAAGGCGCGCTGAACGATCGCGAAATCGAGCGTGTCGGGATGGCTGAACGGCCGCGCGACGGCGACGTCGCCACCGGCGGTCTCGATGCGGGCGACAGGAATATTGGGCGCGTAAAGGCCGCCGGTGCCGGAGGTCACGAACAACTCGCCCTTGGCCAGCCGGACATTGGTGGCGACCGAGCGCACATCGAGCGTGCCGTCGCCGCGCCCGACCGCAATGGCCGGCATACCGTCGCGGGTACGACGCACGGGGACGATGCTTTCCGGATCGGTCAGCAACAGGACACGCGCCGCCGCCGGCCCCGCCTCGGTCACGCGGCCGACCAGTCCCTCGGGCCCCCGCACCGCCATGCCGGGGGTGACGCCCTGCCAACGACCGGCGTTGAGCAGCGCGAAGCGGCGGCCGCTCGATCCGGTCGAACTGACCAGCCGAGCGACCGCGACGGTGTCCGGCGTCCGGTCGCGCACCGCCAGCAAACGGCGCAGGCGACGATTGTCATAGGCGATGGTGCGCGCCGTCTGGAGCAGCTTGCGCGACTGTTCCAGTTCCTGGCGCAGTCGGTCATTCTCGGCATGGACGAAGAAATAATGGCCGATCGTCGCGGGGATGTCGTTGACCGCATCGCCGACCGCGACGAACGCGCCCGAGATCGGCGCGGTCGCGCTGCCCAGCGTCATGCGCAGCGCGCCAAAGGCGGGCGGGTTGAAGGTTGATGCGACAAGCAGCACCGCCCCCACCACCGCACCCGCCACCGCGAGCACATAGGCCAGGAAAGCTCCATATTGCCGCCGTCGCGAGAAACCGGTGCGACGGTCGCGGGCGGGCGCCATGCGCCGGTCCCCTTATGCTGGAGGTTAGCCGTTCAGCAGGACGCCGCGGTACATCGGGTCTTCCAGCGCGCGGCCGGTGCCCAGCGCGACGCAGGTCAGCGGGTCCTCCGCGACCGTCACCGGCAAGCCGGTCTCGTCGCGCAGCACCTCGTCCAGCCCTTCGAGCAACGCGCCGCCGCCGGTCAGGACGATGCCCTGGTCGACGATATCGGCCGCCAGTTCGGGGGCGGTGTTCTCGAGCGCGACACGGACGCCCTCAACGATGGTCGCCACCGGTTCGGACAGCGCTTCGGCAATTTGGCCCTGGTTGATCGAGATTTCCTTGGGGACCCCGTTGACCAGGTCGCGACCCTTGATCTGGATCGTCACGCCGATGCCGTCGGCCGGCGGACGCGCGATGCCGACTTCCTGCTTGATCCGCTCGGCAGTGGCTTCGCCGATCAGCAGATTGTGGTTGCGGCGGACATAGGAGACGATCGACTCGTCCATCTTGTCACCGCCGACGCGGACCGAGGTCGTATAGGCAAGGCCTCGGAGCGACAGCACCGCGACTTCGGTCGTGCCGCCGCCGATATCGACAACCATCGAGCCGATCGGCTCGGTGACGGGCATGTCGGCACCGATCGCGGCGGCCATCGGCTCCTCGATCAGGAAGACCTGGCTGGCCCCGGCGTTCGACGCGGCGTCGCGGATCGCGCGGCGCTCGACCTTGGTCGAACCCGACGGCACGCAGATCACGATCTCGGGCCAGCGCGCGAACTTGCGCGGGCCATGCACCTTCAGAATGAAATGCTTGATCATCTGCTCCGCGACGTCGATGTCGGCGATCACGCCGTCGCGGAGCGGGCGGATGGCCTCGATATTGCCGGGCGTCTTGCCCATCATCAGCTTGGCGTCGTCGCCGACCGCCTTCACCTTCTTGATGCCGTTGATCGTTTCGACCGCGACGACGGACGGCTCGTTCAGCACGATGCCGCGTCCGCGGACATAGACCACCGTGTTGGCGGTGCCGAGGTCGATCGCCATGTCTTGCGACATGAATTTCAGGAAGCGGGGCAGGGGCATCGAGGCTTTCGTTCCGTCTGTGGACCGGGTGGGCGTGACTCATATCCCGAACCGCCGCCAAGAGCCGTCACAGGCGCCTGCACCGTCATTTGCGGGGTCGCGGGATGCCGTCGCTTGGGCTAGGGTTTGCCGCATGTCAATACGGCGTCTGCCTCCGCATCTCGTCAATCGTATCGCAGCCGGTGAAGTGGTCGAAAGGCCCGCCAGTGCGTTGAAGGAACTGGTCGAAAATTCGATCGACGCCGGCGCCACCCGGATCGCCATCGTCCTTGTCCAGGGTGGGATCGGTCGGATCGAGGTGGCCGATGACGGATGCGGCATGTCGGCCGACGATATGGCGCTGGCGCTGGAGCGGCATTGTACCTCCAAGCTGCCCGACGAAGCGATCGAAGCCGTCCTAACCCTCGGTTTTCGCGGCGAAGCCCTGCCGTCGATCGCCAGCGTGGCGCGGGTGACGATCGAGAGCCGCCCGGCAGGGAGCGACGGCTGGAGCCGCGTCGTCGACAATGGCGAGGTGCTGCGCGACGGCCCCGCCGCCGTGCCGCCGGGGACCCGCATCGTGGTGGAGGACCTGTTCGCGCGCGTTCCTGCGCGGCGCAAATTCTTGCGCTCGCCACGGTCCGAATATGCCGCCTGCCTGGATATGGTCCGCCGCCTGGCCATGGCACGGCCTGACATCGCCTTCACGCTGGAGCATGATGGCCGGCGTGTCCTGACGGTGCCGGGGGGCGAGGAGCGACCGGGGCGAGTCGCCGGACTGACCGACCGGGCGCTTGCTGAGAATTCGGTGGCGATTGACTGGGTGCGGGACATGGTCAGCCTGGGCGGCGTCGCGGGATTGCCGACCTTCAACCGGGGAATCGCCGACCATCAATATCTGTTCGTCAACGGCCGCCCGGTACGCGACCGATTGCTTATGGGTGCAATTCGAGGGGCTTATGCCGAGATGTTGCCACGCGATCGTCATGCGGTCGTGGCGCTCTTCCTCGACATGCCGCCGTCCGAGGTCGATGTGAATGTCCACCCCGCCAAGACCGAGGTGCGCTTTCGTGACCCTGCGCTGATTCGTGGCATGATCGTCTCGGGCCTGCGCCGCGCGCTGGATGAAGCCGGGCATCGCAGTGTCCAGCGGCCGCCGGACTCGGCCTTGGCGATGTGGCAGACCGAAGCCGTGGGTGAGGCCGGGGCGTTCCCGCCGGCCCCCGCAGCGCCTCTGCCCAGGGATGGCTGGGGCCCCGCCGCGCCCGAGACGCGGGTCATGGAGCGGCAGTCGCTCTTCGCGCCCCGTCCAGGCTTCATGGCGCCCCCGCCGCTGGCGCGCGCCGAGGCCGCCCATGCGCCGCCGCCCGAGGTCCGCCAATTTCCGATGGGCGTGGCGCGCGGGCAGGTTGCCAAGACCTATATCGTCGCAGAGGCCGAGGACGGCTTGGTTCTGGTCGATCAGCATGCCGCGCATGAGCGGCTGGTGCTGGAGCGGATGCGCGCCGCGCTGACTGGAGGACGGGTCGCGTCGCAGGCGATGCTGATCCCCGAAGTCGTCGAACTGGATGAACCCGCCTGTGACCGGCTGGAAGCACGTGCAGAGGAACTCGCGGAATTCGGCCTCGACCTCGAACGCTTCGGCCCGACCGCGATGCTGGTCCGTTCCACGCCTGCGCTGCTGGGGCAGAGCGATCCCAAGGGGCTGGTGAGCGATCTGGCCGATGAGCTGGCCGCGTTCGATCAGGCACTATCCTTGCGCGAACGGCTGGATCATGTTGCCGCGACAATGGCTTGCCACGGCTCGGTCCGCGCGGGTCGCATCCTGTCAGTCGCCGAGATGAATGCACTGCTCCGCGAAATGGAGGTCACGCCGCACTCGGGCCAGTGCAACCATGGTCGCCCGACCTGGGTGAAATTGCAGCACGGCGATATCGAGAAGCTGTTCGGGCGGAAGTGAAGGGCGAGCGGGTGGGGTTGGTCCATTCCCATTTCGCGCCCCGCTGTGAAGTCGCTAGGCTGCCCCCCTTCAACCGAGCGGAAAGGCGATCATGCAGCAGGCTCCTATCGTCACCCTCATTCTTGGTCTTGTCACCGCGATCATCACCGCAGTCACGCTGATCGCGACGAAGGAAAACAAGATCAGCGAATTTCGTCAGTCCTGGATCGATGGCCAGCGCGCCGATCTAGCGGCCGCGATTGCGGCGGCGCAGGGCTTTTGCGCAACGCTGGAGGCCGAAGAGCGCGGGCGGTGGCTGGCAGAGTTCCATGCGGCACGTACGCGGATCGCGCTGCGGGAGCGGCCGGGCGGTGAGGAATGGCGCGAGGTGCTGGCCGCGCTCGACCGGATCGGAGCGATGCTCGCCGCGCGGCGGATCGATCGAGCGGTGCTGCGTGAAGCGACGGCGGTGATCGAAAGCGCAGGTCGGGTGCCGTTGAAACGGCACTGGGAACGGGTGAAGGCGGGCGAACGGGGCTTTCAAATCTTCAAGGCGGTATTCCAGGCCTGTCTGGGATTTCTGGCCGCAGTCGGCGTTTTCGTAGCCTTCAATACCTCACGAACGGTTCCGCCGACCCATGGACAGCAAGCCCTCCCGATGAAACGCTAAAAAGTCACCGATCAGGGCAAATTCTGCTTGATTTAGGCTAGTTCGGCGCTTGAACACGCGTTGAACCGATATCATAGAGCGATGAGTCGAGAAATTTCACGTTTCAGCGTTCACCGTAACGAAACTTTTGCACTTGGCCGTGTATTAATAGGCTATTGGATAGGTAGGCAGTCGAGATCATGAAGCACCTTATGGCCATCGTCTTCGCGCTCATTCCGCTGGCCGCTGTTGTTGGAGCCTGCGTGGCCTGCCCATAGCCCATTCGCGCGGCCGTCGGTCGCGCACCATGTTGCCGTCTCCCAAGACGCAAAAAGGGCCGCCCGGCATGCCGGGCGGCCCTTCTTTTATCGGCGGACAAGGTAAAGCGTCGGGGATCAGCCCTGCGCTTCTTCCTGCTCCGGCTGAACCTCGGCAGTGGCGCCGGGCTCTGCGTTGGGATCGTAATCCTCGGTGAATCCGGCTTCGTCACGCTCGAACATCGAGGCCATGACGTCGACGCCCTGCGCCTGCATTTCGGCTTCTTCCGGCGAGCGGGCGACGTTGACCTTGACGGTCACGGCCACTTCCGGGTGAAGCGCGACGCGCACGTCGTACAGGCCGATCGCCTTGATCGGACGGTCGAGCACGATCTGGCTCTTGTTGACCTTGTGGCCGTCGGCGACCAGCGCCTCGACCAGGTCACGCACCGCGACCGAGCCATAGAGCTGGCCGACGTTCGACGCCTGACGGATCAGGGTGACGGTGGTGTTGTCGAAAGTCTTCGATTCGACCTCGGCCTCGGCGCGACGGTTCGCGTTCTCGGCTTCGATGCGGGCGCGGTTGGCCTCGAACACCTTCTTGTTGGCTTCGTTGGCGCGCAGCGCCTTCTTGCGCGGCAGCAGGAAGTTACGGGCGAAGCCGTCCTTCACCGTGACCACGTCGCCGATGGCGCCGAGCTTTTCGACGCGCTCAAGCAGAATAACGTCCATCTCTAGGACTCCTTACTTCACGACGTAGGGCAGGAGGCCCAGGTGGCGGGCGCGCTTGATCGCCTGGGCGAGCTCACGCTGCTTCTTGGCCGACACGCTGGTGATGCGCGAAGGCACGATTTTGCCGCGCTCGGACACGAAGCCCTGGAGCAGACGGACGTCCTTATAGTCGATCCGGGGCGCGTCCTTCGCGGAGAAGGGGCAGCTCTTGCGGCGACGGAAAAACGGGCGGGCCATTATGCGGCTTCCTCTTCACGATCACGACGGGGGCGGTCAGCGCGGTCGGGGCGTTCGCCACGATCGGCACGACGCTCGCGGTCGCGCTCCTGCTTGCGCATCATCACCGAGGGACCTTCTTCATGGCCGTCCACCTTGACGGTCATGTAGCGGATCACGTCTTCGTTGATCTGGGTCTGGCGCTCCAGCTCGGCGACGACACCGGCGGGGGCGTCGATTTCGAGCATGACGTAATGCGCCTTGCGGTTCTTGGCGATCTTGTACGCCAGCGAACGCAGGCCCCAGGTCTCGGTCTTCACGACCTTGCCCTGATTGTCCTCGACGATCTTCGTGGCGGCTTCCGCCAGCGCGTCCACCTGCGCCTGTGCCAGATCCTGGCGCGCAAGGAACACGTGCTCGTAAAGAGCCATGCAGCTTACCTTATGTTGGCCGATCGCTGACGCCCACCCCATGTGGCACGCCCCTCCGGCTGTCTTCCATACTTCAATACCGTCACGCCAAAATGGCATGAGGGCGGGTGAAGCAGGTGCTTCCCGCCCAATGGTGCGCTGGCTCATAGCGATTTGGCCGCAAAAGGCAAGCGGGGAAGGGGGCGGACTTGCCAGCGGCGGGCGACCTTTCTACCGCGCGGGCCATCCACTTAACGCTTTGATGGCAGATAAGACATATGCGTGCATTCATCTTTCCGGGCCAGGGCAGCCAGGCCGTCGGCATGGGCAAGGCGCTGGCCGAAGCGAGCCCCGTTGCTCGCGAGGTGTTCCAGGAGGTCGACGAGGCGCTGGGTCAGCATCTCTATCGCCTGATGGTTGAGGGACCCGCCGACGAACTGACCCTGACCGAGAATGCGCAACCGGCGATCATGGCGAACGCCATCGCGACGCTGCGGGTGCTGGAGAAGGAAGGCGGCGTCCGCCTGTCGGAGAAGGCCGATTTCGTCGCGGGGCATTCGCTGGGTGAATATACGGCGCTGTGTGCCGCCGATGCGCTCGATCTGGCGACGACGGCGCGCCTGCTGAAGCTGCGCGGCCGGGCGATGCAGGCGGCGGTGCCGGTGGGCGAGGGGGCGATGGCCGCCCTGCTCGGCGCGGACCTGGAGAAGGCGAAGACCATCGCGGGCGCGGCGGTCGATTCGATCCTGGCCGAGGGTGGCGAGGAACTGGTCTGCACGGTCGCCAACGACAATGATCCGAGCCAGGTCGTGATTTCCGGCCACCGCGCGGCGATCGAGAAGGCGGTGACGCTCGCCAAGGATCTGGGCGCCAAGCGCGCCGTCCTGCTGCCGGTGTCGGCGCCCTTCCACTGCCCGCTGATGCAGCCCGCCGCCGACGCGATGGATGCCGCGCTGGCCGAAGCGACGATCCGCGCGCCGCTGGTGCCGGTCTATGCCAATGTCGAAGCGGCTGCCGTTGCCGATCCGGGCGCGATCCGCGCGCTGCTGGTGGCGCAGGTGACGGGCATGGTCCGCTGGCGCGAATCGGTGCTGGCCATGCAGGATGCAGGCGTGGCCCAGTTCGTCGAGTTTGGTGGCAAGGTGCTAGGCCCCATGGTCAAGCGCATCGCGCCCGACGCCGATGCGGTCAGCGTCGTGACGATGGACGATATCGAGGGGCTTCTCGCCAAGCTCTGAATTACGCGCCCGGTGCGCGACCCGGCATAAGAAGGAATTGCATATGTTCGACCTGACAGGAATGACCGCCCTCGTGACCGGTGCGTCCGGTGGCCTCGGTTCGGCGGTGGCGAAGGCGCTGGCGGCGCAGGGGGCCAAGCTCGCGCTCTCAGGCTCCAATATCGACAAGCTGGAGGCGTTTCGTGCCGAGCTGGGCGGTGATCATGTCGCGGTGCCGTGCAACCTGTCCGACCCTGCCGCCGTCGATGCGTTGATCCCGCAGGCGGTGGAAGCGCTGGGCGGCAAGCTCGACATCCTGGTCAACAACGCCGGCGTCACCCGCGACAATCTGACCATGCGGATGAAGGACGAGGAGTGGAATCAGGTCATCAGCGTGAATCTGGAGGCGACCTTCCGCCTGATCCGCGCGGCCGCCAAGCCGATGATGAAGGCGCGTTTCGGCCGGATCATCTCGATCACCTCCATCGTCGGCGCGACGGGCAACCCGGGGCAGGCGAACTATGCCGCGTCCAAGGCGGGCATCGTCGGCATGTCGAAGGCGGTGGCGCAGGAATTGGCCAGCCGTAACGTCACCGTGAACTGCGTCGCCCCCGGCTTCATGCGTTCGGCGATGACCGATGTGCTGCCCGACGCGCAAAAGGCCGCGCTGCTCGGCAAGATTCCGGCGGGCGATCTGGGCAAGGGCGAGGACATCGGCGCCGCCGTCGTGTATCTGGCGTCGAAGGAAGCGGGCTACGTCACCGGCCAGACGCTGCACGTCAATGGCGGCATGGCGATGCTCTGAGGGGCATAATCGCCACGAATGAGCGTATCCTGGTCCAACTCCGTCGCTGGACGGGCTTGCCAGAAAAGGACGCGCGTTCTACGTGCGTTCAGGAATTACCAACCCCCGATTAGATACGAGAAGGGATTACCATGAGCGAGACCGCCGACCGCGTGAAGAAGATCGTCGTCGAGCATCTCGGCGTCGAAGCCGATAAGGTGACCGAGGACGCGAGCTTCATCGACGACCTCGGTGCCGACAGCCTCGACATTGTCGAGCTCGTCATGGCGTTCGAGGAAGAGTTCGGTGTCGAAATCCCGGACGATGCCGCCGAGAAGATCACGACCGTCAAGGACGCGATCACGTATATCGACGAGAACAAGGCCTAAGTCCGGGGCCACTCGGCCCGCGGATCATGCGGGCCGAACGGGCCGACAAGGCCAGGTTTCAAACGGCTCCCCGACCCCGACATAGCGGGCGGGGAGCCGTTTTCGTTGTGGAATGGAGTGGAATATGCGGCGCGTCGTCGTAACCGGATTGGGTCTTGTCACGCCTCTGGGCGCGGACGTGGAAACCGCCTGGGCCAACCTGATCGCTGGCAAGTCCGGCGCCGGTCCGATCACGCGGTTCGATACCACGGGGCAGAAATGCACCATCGCGTGCGAGGTGAAGCCCAAGGACCATGAATATGGCTTCGATCCCGATAAGCGCGTCGACCACAAGGTCCAGCGTCAGGTCGATCCCTTCATCGTCTATGGCATCGACGCCGCCGGTCAGGCACTGGAAGACGCCGGTCTCACTGAGATGGACGAGGCGACGAAGCTGCGCGCCGGCGTGTCGATCGGCTCGGGCATCGGCGGCCTGCCGGGTATCGAGATCGAATCGGTCAACCTGCATGAGCGCGGTCCCGGCCGGGTCAGCCCGCACTTCGTCCACGGCCGCCTGATCAACCTGATCTCGGGTCAGGTCAGCATCAAATATGGCCTGATGGGGCCGAACCATGCGGTCGTCACCGCCTGTTCGACCGGCGCGCACTCGATCGGCGACGCCGCGCGGATGATCCGCGACGACGATGCCGACATCATGCTGGCCGGTGGTGCGGAAAGCACCATCAACCCGCTGGGCGTCGCCGGCTTCGCCCAGGCGCGCGCGCTCAACATGAGCATGAACGACCGTCCGACCGAGGCGAGCCGCCCCTATGACAAGGGCCGCGACGGCTTCGTGATGGGCGAGGGCGCGGGCGTCATCGTGCTCGAGGAATATGAGCACGCCAAGGCGCGCGGCGCGAAGATCTATGCCGAGGTCGTCGGCTATGGCCTGTCGGGCGATGCCTATCACGTCACCGCGCCGCATCCCGAGGGCAAGGGCGCGGAGAATGCGATGCGCATGGCGCTGCGCAAGGCGGGCATGGAGCCGTCGGATATCGACTATATCAACGCGCATGGCACCTCGACCATGGCCGACACGATCGAGTTGGCCGCGGCCAAGCGCGTGTTCGGCGACGACCTGTCGGGTGCGTCGATGTCGAGCACCAAGTCGGCGATCGGCCATCTGCTGGGCGGCGCCGGTGCGGTGGAGAGCATCTTCTGCATCCTGGCGCTACGCGACCAGATCGTGCCGCCGACGCTGAACCTCGACAATCCGGACGAGGGGACCGAGGGTGTCGACCTCGTTCCGCACACGGCAAAGAAGCGTGAAGTGAAGGCGGTGCTGAACAACTCGTTCGGCTTCGGCGGCACCAATGCTTCGCTGGTAATGAAGGCGATCTGAGCTTTCGTACCACCCTAAATCCCCGTTCAGCCTGTGCGAAGTCGAAGGCCACGGCATGCGGGGTGGGTTCAAGGCGCGCACTTCGACTTCGCTCAGTGCGAACGGCGCGTGGTATTAAATTCAACCCCGGCTACGACCGGGTCCGGTTGCAATCTGGATCAAGCCGCGCCATCGGCCTGATCGCAGCCGGACCCGGATCGGGGCCGGGGTTGTTCTATGTCCGGGGCATCGCCCCACCAAACCGGGTGAGATATGCGCAAGGTCGGCTGTATCGGGTTGCTGCTGGGGCTGATCGGCATCGCCGTATTCGCCTGGGTCGCGCATGACTGGGCCGGTAGCGGTCCGGCGCAGAAGCCGCTGGCGGTGGTCGTGCCCGAAGGCGCCAGTCTCGCCCGAGCGGCCAATGAGCTCGAAAAGGCGGGCGCGATTCGCTCGGCGAGCCGCTTCCGTCTTTATGCCCGGTTGTTCGGCGACGGCGGGGCAATCAAGGCAGGCGAATATGCGATTCCCGAAAAGGCCAGCGCGTCCGATGTGCTGGCGCTGTTGCAGGAAGGCAAGGTCCGCCAGCGGCTGGTGCCGGTGCCGGAAGGATATCCCTCGGTGCTGGTCCATGATGCGCTGATGCGTGCGGACGGGCTGACCGGCGACGTGGCGGTTCCCAAGGAAGGCTCGATCCTGCCCGACAGCTATGCCTATCAGAAGGGCGACACCCGCGCCTCGGTGGTGGCGCGGATGCAGAAGGCGATGACGGATTACCTCGCCAAGGCCTGGGCGAACCGCAAGCCCGGCATAGCGGTCAAGTCGCCCCAAGAGGCGATCATCCTCGCCTCGATCGTCGAGAAGGAGACTGGCAAGCCATCCGAGCGGCGGACGGTCGCGGCGGTCTATGGCAACCGGCTGCGCATTGGCATGCCGCTTCAGGCCGATCCGACCGTCATCTATCCCATCACCAAGGGGCGCCCGCTCGGCCGGCGTATCCTGCGGTCCGAACTTCATGCCAAGAACGGCTATAACACCTATGCCAGCCCTGGCCTGCCGGTCGGGCCGATCGCCAATCCCGGGCGTGCCTCGATCGATGCGGTGTTGAACCCCGCAGACAGCAAGGCGCTGTATTTCGTGGCGGACGGATCGGGCGGCCATGTCTTTGCCGACACGCTGGCCGAGCATAACGCCAATGTGCAGAAATGGTATGCGATCCGCCGCCAACGCGGAGAGATGTGAGCTTTAGCGCGGCTCGCTGTTTAGGCGCTGGGCGAGCTTCCGCTGCGATGACAAGGCATAGGGGCGGCAGGCGCCAGGTGCCGTCAGGAAGCGACCGGTCGCACCGTCCTGATCGGCATGGGCGGTGATCAGGATGTCGCGGGGCAGCTCGCGCATCGCCGCCTGGCCCCGAGCAAAGGCCGCGATGACCGCCTTGTTCGAGGCAGCGGAGAAGCGATAATCGTCGGTCGATACCGGGTTGAGACTGGCGGCGAAGACGACCGCTTTGCGCCACGTACTCTCACAGGCACGCCAGCTCCAGCTCATGCTGCCCATCGTATGTCCGGGGGGCGCCCGGGCGGTGACGATCGTGTTGCCCAGCGCTAGCTGCTCACCGTCGCGGATCACCCGGACCGCGCCCACGGCGGGAAAACGTCTGTCATAGCCACGCTGCGGATCGTCCGCCGCCAGCCGCCCGGTACGCGATCCCTCTGCCCCCCGCGCGCTGGCGATGACCGTCGCACCGGTGTCGCGGGCCAGCGCGGCGATGCCGCCGGCATGGTCGAAATGTGGCTCGGTGTTCAGGATATATTTGATGTCATGCGGCCGGAAACCGAGTTTCATGACATTGGCCAGGATCGCGGGCGCCCCCTGGGGTAGAGCGCCATCGATCAGGATGAGGCCACGGTCCGTGTTGATCAGCGCGACGTTCAGGCCGCCAAAGCCCACCAGATCGGCGTTGCCGAACACCCGAGCCGACGGACGTGCCGCAAGCCATTCCGCCGTCCGATTGGTGACGATCGGGCGGGTCAGCGGGGCGGGCGGCGTCGTGGGGCTGGCGGCAAGGGTGGCCAGCGGAAGGGTGGCGAATCTGGCGAACATGGTTCTAGCTCCCCATGCCATGATGGCGGCTGAAGCAGCGAATCGGATACTGCTTCTCCGTGTTGATCGACCCAAGTAGATAAATCCGCGTCAGGTCGTGTCCCACGGGGTGGTGTAGGAAGGTTTCTCTGAGAGGGTGGCCACCGTCGATCTTCTGGTAGGGTTCGGATGCGAACTCGAACCTGGAGAAGAAGACGATGACCGACGACAGAATGGCC